>VOFB01002287.1_pt1 | contig 182928 bp, 177 predicted proteins | sample 5384141 | NCBI WGS metagenome assembly VOFB01 (sample SAMN12384721, study PRJNA508395) | human gut metagenome | isolation source: healthy gut A | host: Homo sapiens
TGGCTGTTACAAAGACCGTTCCGGCAGAACTTGTAAATGTCGCCGTTGCGGAAGGGATAACGCTGTTGGGCGAAAATCGCGCACAGGAGCTTTTTAGAAAAATTTAATACTTATACACTTCCTTCGAAACAAATTCATTTTATCGGACATTTGCAAACCAATAAAGTGCGTCAAATTATTGATAAGGTCGGGATGATTGAATCGGTTGATTCTTTGCATCTTGCAGCCGAAATTGAGCGTTGTGCTGCCTTGCGCGGACTTACGATGGAAATTCTTTTGGAAGTTAACATCGCGGCCGAAGCTTCAAAAAGCGGTGTCCTTCCCGATGAACTCGATGAGCTTTTAGAAAGAATTTCCGAGCTTCAACATTTAAGATTACGTGGTCTTATGGTGATTCCGCCGATCGCGGAAGGACCGCGTTATTTTGAGCTTGCTCAAAAGTTGCTTATTGACATACAGGGTAAAAAGTTGGATAATAAGAATGTGAATATTTTGTCGATGGGTATGTCGTCTGATTATCGAGAAGCAATTCGTTTTGGCAGTAATATTGTCCGGATTGGGCGCGGGCTTTTTGGCGAAAGGCACTAAACCTTGCAGGGAGGAAAAAATATGAGTTTTGTTGATAAATTCAAAGGAATTTTTGTGACAGAAGATGACGACTTTGAAGAAGAGGAAACGCAGGACGAAATCATTAGCAAAGAGCGCCCTCATTCTTCCGAGGCATTTGACTATAATCATTCGAACGATCCGAAACCTTCTACCAATAAGAGCAATCGAGTTGTCAATATTCATGCTACCACACAGCTCCAGGTTGTTTTGGTAAAACCGGAGCATTTTGAGGACGCAAGCTCAGTAGCGGATCACTTGAACGAAAAACGCACAGTTGTACTCAATCTGGAATCCACCAATAAAGATACAGCCAGAAGATTGGTTGATTTTTTGAGCGGTGTTGCTTATGCAAACAATGGACAAATCAAGCGTGTTGCCAACAGCACTTTTATTATCACGCCGTATAACGTAGATATTATGGGAGATCTGCTGGGGGAACTTGAGAGCAACGGGTTGTATTTTTAATGGTTCTTTCGAAGGAAGACGAGCTTTTTGCAGCGAGGATTTTGGATATTGCTGTTCAAGCAGAACAAAAAATGTATCCAAAATTTACCATGTTCTTGGATGAACGTCAGACGTATCTGGCTGATTTGCAGCTTCGCAAAAACCATTGTTCCAACTATCTTTTCTTCGGTGGTTACAAGGGCGCGCAGCGGCAAATGCTGGGCGTCTTTCCCGGTTATATGGAGCCAGATCCGGGGGCATATCCAATTGTCGGATTAAAGCTTACTTACCGTAAAGAGGAAAAACTATCGCATCGCGATTTTTTGGGTTCTTTTATGGCATTGGGTGTGAAAAGAGAGGTTTTAGGAGATATTTTGGTCGGTGAGGGTCAAACTGTTGTTTGTCTTTACGAAAAACAGTTTGACTATTTTACTGATAATCTAAGGAAAATCGGCCGAGTCGGAGTAACGCTCACATCTTCTGATTTGAATGACGTTTCTTATACGCCGTCTTTTCGAAAAATTGAGGGGACAGTGGCTTCTATGCGTTTGGATTCCATTGTGTCGCTTGCTGTGGGAGTAAGTCGTGAAAAAGCAGCCGAACGAATTCGCGCTGGCCTTGTAATGCTTAATTATGCTGTTGTGGAAACAGTGAGCGTTTTGGTCAAACCGGGGGACATCTTCTCGGTGAAGGGCACGGGCAAATTCGTTTTGACAGAAGAAATACGCGAGACAAAAAAAGGACGTTTATATCTTACGATAAATCAATATATATAGGGGGTATTGTTCCATGAATGCAAAAGAAATTTCTGCGCATAGATTTGACAAATCGGCGTTTGGCTACAAGGCGGATGAAGTGGATGCCTATTTGAACGAAATAGCGGCAGTGGTAAATGAGCTCAACGCACAAAACGTTGAATTACAGAATAAACTGGAAATTTTGGCTACAAAACTCGAAGAGTATCGCCAGGATGAAAATAGCATGAAAGAAGCACTGGTAGGTGCTCAAAGGCTTGGCAATAATATTCTTAAAGAAGCCAGGGAAAAGGCAAATGAAATTATTGAACAGGCGCAGACAAAAGGTGATACGATTATCCGTGAAGCGACAGAGAGTTCACAAAAAAATTTGTCGGCTGTAAAAAAAGATATTGAAAAAGAACAACACACCCTGTTGCTTACACAGCGTGAGGTTTCAAATTTCAAATCGAAACTTTTGGCGTTATATAAAACTCATTTGGATACCATTACCTCGATCCCTGAAATAAAAGAAAAGGATTCCGAAGCAGTGGAAAGTATATCCTCGCGCTTAAATGGAAATGTATCTGTTGAGACAGATACGACACCAATTCCCGAAACCTCGGAGCCGTCGGTACAACCGACACAAACCGAGAATACAGCTACAGAATCGACAGTGAGTGAAGCTTCGGCTGATATACCGACAACGCCGCCGATTTTTTCCAGCCGTTTTGGTGCTCCTTCAAGCGGAAATGACGAGCAGCGCAGCAGCATGGAATCTAAATTCGGAGAACTTCGCTTTGGACGTAATGCGGCAAAAAAGTAAATTGATCCGCTGTTAGATATGAGCGGTTAAAATGAATCGTAAAACTTGAGATGCGGTAAAGTTTGCGCGATTCAGATTAGAATAACAAGGAGAGAAACAAATGTCTCAGGATTACAACAAAACCCTTAACCTGACGAAAACCGATTTCCCGATGCGTGCCGGTCTGCCGCAGAGGGAGCCTGAAATGCTCAAGGAGTTTGAGCAACGCGGAATATACAAAAAGTTAATGGAGAAAAATGAGGGTAAGCCCAATTATACCCTTCATGACGGACCGCCGTATGCAAACGGAAACATTCATATGGGTACCGCTTTAAACAAGGTACTTAAGGATATCATTATTCGCCATAAAAATATGTCCGGTTTTAAAGCTCCATACGTTCCCGGCTGGGATACCCACGGTCTTCCGATTGAACTGAAAGCATTAAAGAAAGACGGGGTAAATCCTGCGACTATTTCTGCGGTTGAGCTCAGAAAGCTTTGCCGGGAATTTGCTGAATCTTTTATCGAAACAATGACGGTTCAGTTTAAACGTCTTGGCGTTATCGGCGATTTTGAAAATCCTTATAAGACACTGCGCCCGTCTTTCGAAGCAAAACAAATTGAAGTTTTTGGCGAAATGGCGAAAAAAGGGTATATTTATAAAGGGCTTAAACCTGTTTACTGGTGTACAGAATGTGGTACCGCCCTTGCTGAAGCCGAAATCGAGTATGAAGATGATCCATGTTATTCTATCTATGTGAAATTTAACGTAACCGATGATAAGGGCATCTTTTCGAAGATGGGAATTGATCCTAAAAAGGTTTCTTTTGTCATTTGGACAACCACTACCTGGACGTTGCCCGGTAACGTTGCAATCTGTCTTGGGCCGAACTATGAATACACTCTTGTTAAAGTCGGCGATGAATATCTTGTAATGGCGAAAGAGCTTGTTGATGCGGCAATGAAAGATGCCAAAATTGAGACTTATGAAACGGTTGGTTCTTTCTTAGGCAGTGAGCTTGAATACATGAAAACTGCACATCCGTTCTTAGATCGTGAATCTCTGATTATTGTCGGAGACCATGTTACATTGGAAAGCGGTACCGGTTGTGTTCATACAGCGCCCGGTCACGGTGTTGAAGACTTTGAAGTTTGTCAGAATTATAAAGAAATTCCGGTAATTGTTCCGGTTGATTCTGAAGGACGTTTAACCGAGCTTGCAGGAGAGTTTTCTGGTTTATTGACGGACGATGCCAATAAAGCAATAGCCAAAAAGCTGGAAGAAAGCGGTCATCTTTTTGCTTTGGTTAAAATTATTCACCAGTATCCGCATTGTTGGCGTTGCAAAAAGCCAATTCTTTTCCGTGCAACAGAACAGTGGTTCTGCTCCGTAGATGGGTTTAAAGATGAGGCAATTAAGGCAATCAGCGATGTTAACTGGATTCCGGAGTGGGGCGAAGAAAGAATTAAAGGTATGGTTCGCGATCGAAGCGACTGGTGTATTTCCCGTCAGCGTACTTGGGGCGTACCGATTCCGATTCTGTATTGTAAAGATTGCGGCAAACCGATTGTAAATGATAAAACAATCCGTGCAATTTCCGATTTGTTCCGCGCGGAAGGATCGGATGCCTGGTATACAAAGGATCCGTCCGAGTTTTTGCCGGATGATGTCTCTTGTGAATGCGGTTGCCATTCCTTTACAAAAGAGACCGATATTATGGACGTTTGGTTTGACAGCGGCGTATCTCATGCAGCAGTTATTGACGAACGTGAAGAGCTTTCTTTCCCGGCTGATCTTTATCTCGAGGGTGCGGATCAGTATCGTGGATGGTTTCAGTCTTCGCTTAACAAGCGTGGCTTATCGTGGCGTTGCACCCTATAAAAACGTATGTACTCACGGCTGGGTTGTCGACGGCGAGGGCAAAAAAAATGTCCAAATCGCTTGGAAACGGCGTAGCGCCGGAGGATATTATTAAGCAATATGGTGCAGATATTCTTCGCCTTTGGGTGGCATCTTCTGATTATCATGCTGATATTCGTATCTCTCCGGATATTATGAAACAGTTATCGGAAGGATATCGTAAAATCAGAAATACGGCTCGTTATATTTTGAGCAACCTTGCCGATTTCAACCCGAATACTGATATGGTTCCGGCTGATCAGATGCCAGAGCTTGATCTTTGGGCACTTCATGCATTGAATGAGTTGATTGAGAAAGCAGACGCCGGATATAACAGCTTTGATTTTCACGTTGTCTATCATGCAATTCATAATTTCTGTGTTCTTGATATGTCAAACTTCTATCTTGATATTATTAAAGATCGTCTCTATTGTGAAAAAGCTGACAGCTTGGAGCGTCGCAGCGCTCAGTCTGCAATTTACACAATTTTAAGCGGATTAACTCGATTGGTTGCACCGATTCTTGCATTTACCTCTGAAGAAATCTGGGCCTCCATGCCTCATCTTGCTTCGGATGATGCTGAATCTGTTTTGTTTAACGATATGCCGAAAGCGGTTAAACTTCCTACTGATGAAGGCTTTATCGCAAAATGGGATCGAATTCATCAGGTACGCGATGAGGTAAATAAGGCTTTGGAACGCAAGAGAAACGAAAAGGTAATCGGTAAATCTTTAGAGGCAAAGGTTACACTTTTCTGCAGCGGAGAACTCAGAAGCTTTTTAGATATGGTAAAAGGCGAACTTGAAAGTGCATTTATTGTTTCTCAGGTTGAACTGGCGGAAGGCACCGGCGAGGTCGATTCGGATATCGAAGGACTTTCGATTACCATTTCCAAGGCGGATGGCGAGAAGTGTGAGCGTTGCTGGGCTTACAGGACCAGTGTGGGTCAATGTACAGAACATCCGACTCTTTGCGAGCGTTGTGCTAAGATTGTTTCTGCTGAATAATTTTTTTGGAGTTGGTTCCCATTTCTTATATAGCGTTGGCCGTTTCCGCATTTTTGGTTGGAATTGACCAAATACTCAAAATGCTTGTACAGGCAAATCTTGAATTACATGAATCAATATCGCTCATTCCGGGAATTATAAGCCTTACTTATGTGGAAAATACGGGTGCTGCTTTTAATTCCTTTGATGGGCAGCGTTGGTTTTTAATCGGTCTGACGGGGCTTGCCGTTTTGTTTATGCTTTATCTGCTGGTTTTTAACAGGCTTAAAAATCCGGTTATTATCTGGCATGTGGCTGTAATTCTTGCGGGCGGCGTTGGAAATTTGATTGACCGTATCTTCCGCGGCGGATCGGTAATTGATTATATTGAGTTTAAATTTGTTAACTTTGCAATCTTTAATTTTGCGGATTGCATGGTTGTGTTAGGTGTCATTAGTCTACTCGTCTATATGCTCTTTTTTGATCAATCCGACCTGTTCCATAGGAAAAAGAAAACTGACACGGATAGGGCGGAATAGTCATGCAGGCTGAAGAACGTTTTGATTTTTTGGCAGAGGATACGGATATCGGCGAGAGAATCGACCGTTTCCTTCAAAAGCACTTTCCGGAGCGGTCACGTTCTGCTTTACAAAAGCTGACGGCTGACGGACATGTGTCGGTAAACGGAAGGTCGGTCTCTAAAAACTATAAGCTATCCGGCGGCGACACCGTTTCTCTAATAATACCTGAGCCAAAGGAGCTTGATGTTCTGCCTGAGAGAATCCCGCTTGATATCGTTTATGAAGACAACGATCTTTTGGTTGTAAATAAGCCCAAAGGAATAGTAGTTCATCCGGCGCCCGGAAACCTATCGGGTACATTGGTGAATGCCCTGCTCTATCATTGCAAGAATGAATTGTCTGGGATTAACGGTGTGATCCGACCGGGGATTGTTCATCGAATTGATAAAGACACCAGCGGCTTATTGATGGTTGCTAAAAGCGATAAAGCGCATTTAAGTCTTGCAAAGCAAATTAAAGAGCATTCTTTCGACAGAGTCTATGAAACGGTTGTTTATGGTACTTTTCGTGAGGATAGCGGGACTGTTGATGCGCCGATCGGGCGTCATCCGGTTGACCGGAAAAAAATGGCGGTTACCGATCTTCATTCCAGGGATGCGATTACTCATTTTCAGGTGCTTGAGCGCTTTTCAGGGTTTACACATCTGCGGGTTACGCTTGAAACAGGGCGGACACACCAAATCAGGGTTCATATGGCATATATTGGTCATCCGGTTGCCGGAGATCCGGTTTATGGCCCTAAAAAAGTGATTACTGAGCTAGACGGGCAGTGCCTTCATGCTAAGGTAATCGGTTTTACACATCCTACTACCGGTGAGAGGATGATTTTTGAAAGTGAATTGCCGGATTATTTTGTCCGGTTTTTAAATAAGCTTAAATAATGGGAGGGCTTATGCAAAGCTCCGTCAATGGACTGTTGCTGGTTACCGATATGGACGGAACCATGCTGACAACGGATAAACACATTTCTAATGAAAATATAGCGGCGATTCGCGCATTTCAAAAAGCCGGTGGACGTTTTTCTATTGCTACCGGACGTTCAATTCCTTCACTTGAGCATTATGTGCATCTGCTTCAAATTGATACGCCGGTGATTTTATATAACGGCGGAGCAATTTATGATTACGACAAAAGAGAAATTCTTTGGCATTCAATTTTAAGTGAGAACGCGGAACTCTATGTCAGAGATGTTTACGAAAAGTTTCCGGAGATTGGAATCGAGATTTTGCTTGATGATCAAATATACGTTGCACGCACCAATGCGATTGTAAAAAAACATCTTGACACCGAGCAGCTTTCTTATACTATTTGTAAAATTGAGGAGGCTCCGAAGGGATGGTTTAAAGTTCTTTTTGCGCTCGAACCGTCTCGGATGGATGAATTTGAAAATTATATGCTTTCAAAGGGTTATAATGACGTATGCTTTGTGCGTTCATTTACGCACTATTTTGAGATGTTGCCGCTAGGAAGTTCAAAAGGCGGGGCGCTTTGCCATCTGGCCGAAATTACCGGTATCCCGTTGAAACAAACTGTGGCGATTGGAGACTATTTCAACGACCTTGAAATGATACAAAATGCTGGAATGGGCGTTGCGGTAGCAAATGCTCCCCAGGAGCTTAAAGACGCAGCTGAGCTGGTGGTTTGTGACAATGATCACCATGCCATCGCAGAATTAATTAATTATTTAATGAATCAGTCAATTTTTGAGCGGTAACGCTCGGTTGAAATATGTATTTGCCATGCAAAAATATAGTTTTGGAGGTTTTATTATGGACTTGGCGACAAAAACAGAGCTGATGAAAACTGCTTGTAAAGTAAGAATGGGTGTTATTGAAGCAGTGTTCAGCGCAAAATCCGGTCATCCGGGTGGTTCTCTTTCGATTTCCGATCTGCTTACTTATCTTTACTTTAAAGAGATGAAGGTTGACCCAAAAAATCCGAAGTGGCCTGAAAGAGACCGTCTTGTTCTTTCCAAAGGTCATACTGCTCCTGCACTTTATTCAACCCTTGCACAAAAAGGCTATTTTCCGGTAGAAGAGCTTAAGGGCCTTCGTCAGATCGGTAGAATGTTACAGGGCCATCCTGATATGAAAACCATTCCGGGTATTGATATGAGCAGCGGTTCCTTGGGACAGGGGATTTCTGTGGCTTGTGGTATGGCGCTTTCCGGTAAGATTTCCAATGCACCGTATCGCGTATTTACCATCCTTGGTGATGGAGAAATTCAAGAAGGCCAAGTTTGGGAAGCCGCAATGTTTGCCGGATTCCGTAAATTGGACAATCTTGTAGCCATTGTTGATAACAACGGTCTGCAGATTGACGGTAAGATCGACGACGTTAACTCTCCGTATCCGATTGATGAGAAATTTAAAGCCTTTAACTGGCATGTTATCAATGTGGATGATGCACACGATTTTGATAAAATCGAGGCCGCTTTTGAGGAAGCTAAAACCGTTAAAGGAAAACCGGTTGTAATTATTCAGAAGAGCGTTAAAGGTAAAGGTGTTTCTTTCATGGAAAACAACGCCGCTTGGCACGGCAGCGCTCCGAATGCGGAACAGTATGAGCAGGCCATGTCTGAGCTTAATGCTGCCTACGCTGCACTTTAATCTAAAAAATAATTAATCTAAACTTCGGTAATGGAGGGTTTTTGAATGAGTGAAGTAGTAAAAAAAGCAACCAGACAGAGCTACGGTGAAGCGTTAGCTGAGCTGGCCGATAAATATGAAAATCTTGTTGTACTTGATGCTGACCTTGCCCGTGCAACTCAGACTCAGGTATTCTGGAAAAAATGTCCTGAGCGTTTCTTTGACTGTGGTATTGCAGAAGCAAATATGATGGGTATTGCTGCCGGTATGGCTGCAACCGGTAAAATTCCGTTTGCGAGCACATTTGCAATGTTTGCTGCCGGTCGTGCATTTGAAATTGTCCGTAATTCCATCGGTTATCCGCACCTCAATGTTAAAATCGGTGCAACTCATGCCGGTATTTCCGTTGGTGAAGATGGTGCAACCCATCAGTGCAACGAGGATATCGCGTTAATGCGTACAATTCCGGGCATGACGATTATTAATCCGGCTGATGACACCGAAGCAAAAGCTGCTGTTGCCGCTGCCTGTGAAATCGACGGACCGGTTTATCTGCGTTTCGGCCGTTTGGCTACTCCGATCTTTAATGATCCGGCGACTTATAAATTTGAGCTTGGAAAGGGCATCGAACTTAAAGAAGGTAAAGACGTTACCATTATTGCTACCGGCTTAATGGTTAATGAATCTGTTGAAGCTGCAAAAGCTTTGGCTGAGGCTGGTATTGATGCTCGCGTAATTAATATCCACACCATCAAACCGATTGATAAGGAAATTATTATTAAAGCCGCAAAAGAAACAGGACTGATCATCACTGCCGAGGAGCATAGCGTTATCGGTGGTCTGGGTTCTGCTGTTGCTGATGTTGTCACCGAGAATTATCCTGTCCCGGTTATTAAGGTTGGCGTAAACGATGAATTTGGTAAATCCGGCCCGGCCGCTAAATTGCTGGTTAAATACGGCCTCTGTGCTGATAATATTGCAGCAACCGTTAAAAAGTCTATGGGACTTAAAAAATAATGATAATTAATAAAAATAGCGCCGTTTTATACGGCGCTATTTTTATATCTGTTGATTTGGGAAACTACTACTGCCTCTACCGATGGAAGTACTTTGTAAAAAATTTAGCCTTAAGCACTGGAAAGAGCAAATTGCTTACGTGTAGAAGAGCACTAGTTATAATAAAGGCTTTTCATTTACAGATGGCGGGGAAAGTGCAAAAGTTGAGATATTTGCCGGCAATGGCCTTAAGTCATGCCACCGACTTAGCCGAAGATTGGATATTGCATCCATAAAAAGAAACAGGTTGAAAGATGATTAAAAACAAATGACAGAGTAATAAATCCGCGTTTTATTTGTATGAAAGCGCGGTGCTTTTTTTAGGAATAAAAAAACTGTCGGTGGCTGCTGATTCCAATGTGAGCAACTTTATTTTTTTATCAATTCCGCCGGCATAACCGGTTAAGCTTCCATTTGCTCCCACTACCCGGTGACACGGAATGATAACTGAAATTTTATTATGCCCTACAGCACCGCCCACCGCCTGTGCTGACATCTCGGAAAGATTTCTCTGTTGTGCAAGTCGACGAGCGATTTCTCCATAAGTAGTGGTTTGTCCGTACGGAATTTGCAACAGAATATTCCATACCGATATTTGAAAATCCGAGCCGATAAGATGGAGAGGGGGAATAAAATCGGGTTCTTTTCTGCTGAAATAAATATCAAGCCACCGAATTGTATCCGAGAGAATAGGAGAACTCTTTTTAATTTGATCGTGGGAAAGTCCATTCGCAAAATGTTTTTGACCGTCAAACCATAATCCTGTTAATCCCGATTCATCTGCGGCTAATAAAATACCGCCTAACGGTGAATCATAGTGTAATATATTTGTCATTTTTATACCTTCCAATCAGCCGCCCAGCAAATGCAAAATATTTTGTGCCTTAAAACAGGCAAAGCATTTATTTTTTCTTTTTTGGCGCATAATCCCGCATTTCCGGGATTGCTCCTCCGGAGACTGCCCAGAAATAAAGACTTGCCACACTGCAATAGGGACTGAACCGACGACGATATTTTTCAAACAATTTTCGATCAATTTTTCGATGATGATATACCATACGCAGACCTCTTTGAATCGCCAGGTCATCAAAGCTGAAAACATTAGGACGTTGCATGCAGAATAATAAAATCATTTCCGCTGTCCAAACACCGATCCCCTTAAGCTTGTCTAATTCATGAATTGCCTCTTCATCTGTCTTGTTCCAAATTGCTTCCAAATCAAATTCACCGTCATTTACTTTTTTGGGCAAAATCTGTAATATACTGGGCTTTGCGATACGTCATTCCGAATGATTGCAGCTTTGAAAGATCAGCCGATAAGATATGTGACACGTCAACCTTTCCAAGCCCATCCTGCATTCGTTTCCAGATGGTGGCCTGTGCCTTGGTAGAAATTTGTTGTCCGATGATATGGTGAACAACCGACAAGAAAAGATCTGCATCAACCGGGCGCTTAATATGCCCAACCCGGTCTATTACATCGCCAAGGCGTTTATCTCGTTGTCGAAGATAATTGGTTTCAGTTTCGCCATATACAAAATACATGAATCAGAGTTCTCCTTATTTTAATCTTCTTTTATTATAACATAATAAAAAGAAGATTGTGGCTTTTAATTTAATAGCTTTAATGTGACAATAAGATCGTAGATAGTAAAATATTCTCTGATTTATTCCAGCACAACGGCATATTTCCCAATTTCGGCATATCTCTGGAAGAAAACTGTGCGATCATAGTTTTTTATGCCTTTCAGCGGATCATGTACGGTTACATTTATATCTGTATAGGCAGTTAATACCATACAATGTTCGTTGCCGGGCCATGTAAAATACCTACTCGTGTAGTCGCCTGCGGTTTTTAAATACCATCCGCCGGTATTGACAACCGGAAGCATTCCGGCGGTGCCCCAGATGCAAACAGGGATACCTCGGTCAAGATAGCTTAAAACTATTTCTTCACTCGCTCCCGTAAGATTTTTGGCATGATGATGTCCGCCGGCGTTATCGATAAAATACTGCATCGTCTTTACAATTGGCTTTGCAAAAACACCGTAGCCATATCTGAAATTTGGATTTCCGACAAATGCTTCATCGGGGTGCGAAGCGTAAAGACGGCCGTTATGGGTTTCGAAAGCAGCTTTGGGCAGTGCGTTTGAAAATGCTTTTTTATCCACCTGATATCCATAAGCATGAAGTAACATAGATGCGGCTGTACTTTCGCACCCTGTCGGAAGCTCCGGATTTTGTAAAATAATCGGAACGTTTTGTGCCGGTGAGACATCATCTGTATGGTAATCGGATTTAAAAGAGCTTTGAGATTGTGAACAAGATTCTAAAGAACAAAAAGCAGATAATTCCGACTGAGAAGAAGTGGCGGAAGAAAAACTCTCAGCGTCGATTCTGTCCGTGGCGATACAATTAAAAATGATCCATACGCTGGTTAAAATCAATATAAAGAAGTTGAATGTAAACAGAAAGGCTTTTAAAAAGAAAATCCATTGTTGTTTTAGCGGCTTCATTTAATCCCCCGATTACAATATCCAAAAGTGACAAATCTTTTAATACATCATAAGCAAAAAAGCATCACATGGTTACAGCTAACTTGAATTGATATTTTGTGTATGGGAATTTTATAAATATCGTAAATGGCAGTTTCGATTGTTATAAAATAAAGGTTTTGATATTGAATTTAAGGCAAAATATATCGACTATAATACTTTGAAGCAGAAATAAAAATGTGTTATAATAATAGTCTCGATATTATCAAAGAAACTATAAAACAGTTGGAAGAGAGAGCTATGAACGAAAAAGAAATATCCGAAATCCGGCGTCGTTTTCGACCGGATAAAAGCAATATATCACACCTGTGCGGCTGTTATGTTAACGAACAGGGGGAAATTATTACAGAATTTGAACAATCACTTGCTTTGACACCACAGGAAGAGTCCGAACGGATTTTGGCAAACTTAAAACGTACACTTTCCGGTACACTCGGTAAAAATTTAATTGATATTTCGTTTTCCACACAACAAGTGGTGGATAGCGAAGAACATCGACTCCTGATGGCACTCAGGGATTCCGCGCTAAAAGATGAGGCAGTACGGAGGAGTTTTTATGAAAAAGTGATTGAGACATCTCCTTTGGAAGGGAATTATATGATCCTGTTAACCCATGATCGATATGATGTCCCGTATCATTCGCAGGATGGCGAGAAACAGGACGACGCTTCTTCCGAAGTGTATTCCTACATTTTGTGTAGCATCTGTCCTGTTAAAATGACAAAGCCTGCATTGAGCTATTATTCGTCGGATAATATGATCCATAACTTAAAAACCGATTGGATTGTTGCTCCGCCCGAATTAGGATTTATGTTTCCTTCTTTTGACGATCGAAGCAGTAACATTTATAATGCGCTTTATTATTCGCGGGATATTTCGGAAATCCACCGAAATTTTACAGATGTAATTTTTCACTGCGAAATTCCAATGCCCGCAGCGGAACAAAAGGAAACATTTCAGGCTGTTTTGGAGAGTACTCTTGCCGATGAATGCCGTTATGATGTTATTCAAGCAGTTCATGATGAATTAATCGGAATGATAGAAGAACACAAAGCGAATAAAGAAACCGAGCCGTTAACGATATCCAAGGGTACGATAAAAAATGTTCTAAAGTCCTGTGCAATTGAGGAATCGCGGGTAGAAAAATTTGAGGAAAAATATGACGCGGAGTTCGGCGAAGACGCCGATTTAAGCCCGCGTAATATTGTAGATCGCAAGTTTGAACTTCGCACCCCGGATGTGACAATCCGTGTAAACCCTGAGCGGAGTGATTTGATTGAAACACGGATTATCGGCGGGGCGCGGTATATTCTGATTCGTGCCGAAGATGGCGTGGAAGTAAACGGTGTAAATGTACATATTACGAATTAATTAGATTATCGTTATAAAATCCCAATTTTTTTGCAAAAAGAAAAGCGTTGTCCGTTTTATTGGACAGCGCTTTTGCTATGATAGAGGTAAAGAAAGGAAGGATTTTATGAAAAAGATATTGACATTTTCAGCTATATTAGGATTTATTTTGTTTTTTGTAGCTGCTTCTGCAAGTGATGCAGGCGTAATTTCGTTCGGATGGGTGCTTTTTATGGCCGGATCGGGCTGTATGTGTTTATTAATTTCATTTGCGGGGCTGAGATATTGCAAAATCCGTGCGGCAAAATTGCGCAATGTTCGCGCTTTGTCAATCACAAAAGAACGATGCGCGGCAAGTCAGGTTGGTTAATGACCGAACGTTATTACTTAACCAAATGGATAATTTTACGAAAAACTACGTAAAGCAGCCTGATATTAAGTGATAGCTACCGGGTTTGCAATTTGCAGGCTCGGTAGCTATCATACTTTAGATGTATTAAAAAGTAGCGTTTAAAAAACTATCACAGCTAAAAACCTATGGGAAAACACCGGTTTGGACAGTGCGATGTAATCGATAAAAGTATTATTTGCTGTATTTTTTATAACCCGGATGTTTTCCGGTGACACCATATTGAGGACGCATTCCGATCAATCGATCAACATTTTCTCTGGAAATATCGACAGCGCCGCCTGAAAGTCGAGCGTTTAAAGAAATCTGTGCCTGTAATTCCATGGTTTCCATCCGATAATAGGCGGTTGTTAAATCAACTCCGACAGTGAGAGCACCATGGTTTTCAAGCAGAATTGCATCATGTTCAGGCAAATAAGGGGCGATTGCGTCCGGAACCTCATAGGTGGACGGTGTACCATACGGTGCGATAGGAACGGCACCGATTGACAGAACTGTTTCAATCATACAATAATCGTCAAGCGGAACGTGGGCGCATGCAAATCCGGTGGAAGCCGGAGGATGTGCATGAACAACAGCGCCGATATCGGGGCGCTCTTTATAACAGCGCATATGCATTTTTAATTCCGAGGAAGGACGAAATCCTGCAGCAGCATCGATAACGTTAAAATCGCCGTCAATTACCCCAATTTTATCAGGTGTGATAAATGCTTTGCTTACACCTGTTTGGGTGGCGAGGTATCGGTTTTCACCGATTTTAACGGTGATGTTTCCGTCATTTGCCGCGACCCATCCTTTTGCCATAAACGATGACAGATATCGATAATTTGTTCTTTAAGTTCTTCGTACATATTAATAAAAACCCCCTCTTAGTTGAGATGACTGCGGGAAAGAATGGTTTGATAAGCAGCTGCAGCGTCATTCCAGCTTTTATTTTCTTTTGGTTCAAAAGATTTTAAGATCACTGCTTGCAGCAATTATTTTTCTTGCTTCCTGTAAATTATCCACTGCGCCGAGCGTAATGAGCTGTACGGCAATATTACCGATAGCAGTTGCCTCCACAGGGCCGCTGACCACTTTACGCTTACAGGCAGAAATCGACTCCCCAGGTATCTATTGCAATGCTGTCAAGTTCTCCGAATTTTTTGATTTTAAAAGGCTTTGTTTTACCTCGTGAAATAGCCGCAAAACATCCCAATAAAGAGTATCTCCGAGCTGAACCGGATCGTTGGAAAAGCGGTGAATTTCCTGCAATGTAATGGTTTCGCCGTCATAGCGGCCGAGAATTGCACGGCCGCTGGAGGCGCCGAAATCGATGGCGAGAACATTTTTATTCATTCTCATTTTACCTTACCGAATATTTTTATAAAGCGGATCATAAGCAGTACAGGCGCGATAATCCTGCCCCTCTTTATCCATACCAAATGCGTTCCATGCGGCGGGACGGAAGATTTTTTCTTCCGGTACATTATGCATGGAAACCGGGATTCGCAGCATTGAACAGAATGTGATAATGTCGGCGCCAATGTGACCATAACTGATTGCGCCATGATTTGCACCCCAGTTATTCATCATATCATATGCGGATTTAAACGGACCTTTTTCATTTACAATCGGAGTAAACCAGGTGCAGGGCCAAGTGTAGTCAGTACGTTTCCAAAGAGTATCGGTTACTTCATCCGGAAGATGTACTGTATATCCTTCCGCAATCTGCAAAACAGGGCCAAGTCCTTTGACGAGATTCAAACGGATCATTGTGCATGGGACTTCGGCGGCTGTTACAAAACGGGAAGAAAATCCACCGCCACGGAAATAACCTGTATGTGCCGGATTCCAGGTAGTAGCACCCATAATGGCGTTCATGTCTTTTTCAGTGACATTATACCACTCTTTTATTACGGGGTTGCCGTTTTCATCAACTGCTTTGCAGTTAGCATCAATACAGGCAGCGCCCGAGTTAATCAGATAGATAAATCCTCCGGCCTCTTTTGCTTTTCCTTCCAAACTATAATCGGCGGCGCGTTTAACAGCATCAGCACTCCAGTAGGTACGAACATCGGCAAAAATCTGAGGACGATTGGTTAAGAGTTTCATGAAAAGCATTCCCAAGGAATTGAGAACATCGTTTTCGGTAGCGAGGACATACGGCTCACATGCCCCTTCCCAGTCAAATGAACTGTTGAGCATTGCCTCAGCAAAATCACAGTTGGGATAAAAATCGGTCCATTGACGCTGTCCCTGGAAGCCTGCTGCAATTGCATTGTGGCCTAGCATTTCCTCTTCACAGCCTGCCGCCAAGTTTTTATTACCGTTCATTAAATCTTTGATGATACACATCATTTTAACGGAGAATTCAAAATGCGTTATATTGATATGCAAGAAAACCGTAAACATGGGACAGCTGAATTTCCGCTTGTATACTACGTTGAAGTTCATTCCAGATATTACACAGTATGCCTTACCATTGGCATGCAGAATGTGAGCTGATCTATCTGTGTTCCGGAACGTTAAATTTATCGGTAGATGGCAAGATCTATAAGCTTGATAAGGGTGACACCATTTTTTTAAATAGCGAGGCGGTACACGGCGGCATTTCGGAGCACTGTGATTATGAATGCCTTGTCTTTGATTTGGAATCGCTTTTCAGCGGTGCGAAACTTTGTATGCAGGAGTTTCAGCCGATTATGGATTCTATCGGAATGACATGTCTTGTTTTTTCTTCCGGTAGTAACGTTTCCAAGACAGCGGAAACAATGTTTGCCTTTATGTGCGAAAAACCGAAAGGGTATCATTTTTTCGGACGCGGTGAATTAATGAAGCTTTTGGGGTATATGATGCAAACAAATGATTTGGAAAAGGGGACGGCATTAACGCCTGCCTATTTAAAAAAGCTGCGGAAATTAAAACTGGTAATACGTTATATTTCGGAACACTACAGAGAGCAGATTGCGTTATGCGATTTAGCGGAGCAGTGTGGGATGAATGCAAATTATTTTTGTCGTGCTTTTAAAGAGTTCACCGGAATGACGCCGGTTGAATATCTTAATTTTTATCGAATTGAATCGGCTTGCGAACAAATATCAAAAATGGAAGGAAACATCACTAATATTGCATTTCTTTGTGGTTTTAACGATTTCAGTTATTTTATCAAAGTCTTTAAAAAATTTAAAGGAGTAACGCCTTCGAAGTATGCTAAAAAATTAAATGATTGAAAGCAGATTTACATGATAGGCCAAATAAATACAGTAAAAAACAGCCGCTCATTTATCGAGCGGCTGTTTAAAAATAAAGCATTAAATTATTTATTATATAGTTCATTTACTCTGTAGCAGAGAGTCATCAAACTATCACTTAGATGTACATTTTCTACAACAATATCATCGTAAGTCAATGTGAGATCATAATGGCTGAAATTCCAAAAGCCTTTGACGCCGAGAGCAACCAAACGCTCGGTAACTCCTTCGGCGGCCTCTTTAGGAATACATAACACTGCAATTTTGGGAGGGTGTTTTTTACAAAATGCCTCGATTTCATCGCTGTGCTGAATGGTCACATTTCCAATCTGCGTCCCAATTAAATCGGGATTAATATCAAATGCGCCAATCAATTTAAAACCACGCTTTTCAAAGTCGATGTGATTTGCAATCGCTTCACCTAAATTTCCAACGCCGATCAGAATACAGTTATGAATTCTATTAAGACCTAAAATGTTTGCAATTTCCTCGTGAAGATCATTTACATTATAGCCATACCCCTGTTGTCCAAATCCGCCAAAGCAATTGAGATCCTGTCGAATCTGTGAGGCGGTAAGCTGCATTAAATCGGAAAGCTCGCGGGAAGAAATTCTTGTTTTTCCTTCTTTAAGCAGTTCGCTCAAAAAGCGATAATATCGCGGGAGTCGTCGGATAACCGAAATGGAAACTCCGGAAGATTTGTTGGACATAGGAAAAAGCCACCTTTCATTGAATCGAAGTAGCAGCAATACATAGCGGGCAAAACGCAGAAGTAGATGTCTGTGAATTACTGTAGAACCGCAGAGAGTTTTATCCGCAATCTCTCCACACTTAATTTGTTTGGATCAGTTTTTCTAAACGTAGATTGATTTCTTTTAAAAATGTCTCGGTATCAACTTTTCTCTTATTCTCAAGCGAGGATAAAAGATAAAGGTCACCGGTCATAACGCCGTCCTCAATAGTCTCAATTGTCGCCTGTTCCAGCTTGTCAGCAAAGGTCATAAGAGCGTTGTTAGAGTCAAACTCGCCGCGTTTGCGCAACGCCCCGCTCCAAGCAAACAGGGTAGCAACAGAGTTGGTAGAAGTAGATTCGCCTTTCAGATATTTGTAGTAATGACGGGTTACAGTGCCGTGTGCTGCCTCATACTCATAAATGCCATCCGGCGAAACGAGAACCGAAGTCATCATTCCAAGGCTTCCGAAGGCGGTTGCAACCATATCGGACATAACATCGCCGTCATAGTTCTTACAGGCCCAGATGTAACCGCCTTCTGAACGAACGGTGCGTGCAACAACGTCATCAATTAGGGTATAGAAGTATTCAATGTCAGCTTCTTCAAAACGCTCTTTATATTCGGCATCAAAAATTTCTTGGAAGATATCTTTAAACCGATGATCGTATTTTTTTTAGAAATGGTATCTTTGGTGGCAAACCACAAATCCTGTTTTACATCCAACGCGTAGTTAAAGCAGGTGCGCGCAAAGCTTGAAATACTGTCATCCAGATTATGAACCCCCTGAATGACACCCGGTCCCTTAAAATCGTGGATAAGCTGACGGGTTTCGTTTCCGTCTTTATCCGTTACAACAAGTTCTGCTTTGCAATCGGCATTTACTACCATTTCAGAATTTTTATAAATGTCTCCGTAAGCATGACGCGCAATGGTAATCGGTTTTGTCCAAGTAGGAATAAAAGGAGTAATTCCTTTGACGATAATCGGACTTCTGAAAACAGTTCCGTCCAAAATAGCACGAATAGTTCCGTTGGGAGATTTCCACATTTCAGAAAGATTATATTCTTTTACGCGCTGAGCGTTTGGCGTAATTGTTGCGCATTTAACAGCAACTCCATATTTCTTAGTCGCGTTTGCCGAGTCAATGGTTACCTGGTCTTTGGTTTCTTCGCGGTGTTTTAGGCCGAGATCATAATATTCGGTGTTCAGGTCAATATATGGGGATAAAAGAATATCTTTGATCATTTTCCAGATGACCCGGGTCATCTCGTCTCCATCCATTTCGACCAGGGGCGTTTTCATTTTAATTTTGTCAGCCATCTGCCAAACCTCCTGTAATAATAATTTAATTCCGAGTTTTGGTGTAATTGAGCAGGCCGCCTGCCAGAATGATATCCTTTGCACGGCCGGAAAGATCATACACCGCTTCGTAGGTTTCGCCGGTAGTCAGATTTTTTACAAAAAGAGGATTTCCAGCAACAATATTTTCACGGATGTTTTCAATGCTTAAGCGATCACCCTGCGAAATTTTGTCATAGTCAGCCTCGTCTTTGAAAGTGAGCGGCAAAATCCCCGCATTAACCAGATTGGAGCGGTGAATACGCGCAAAACTCTTAACCAACACTGCTTTAATCCCCAGATAAAGCGGCACAAGAGCAGCGTGTTCACGGGAAGAACCCTGTCCATAGTTGGCGCCGCCGACAATAATTCCTTTTCCGGCAGCTTTTGCACGTTCGGCAAATGTTGTATCGCAAACGGCAAAACAATACTGCGACAAATATGGAATGTTAGAACGATAGGGAAGAATTTTAGCGCCTGCCGGCATGATATGGTCGGTTGTGATATTGTCTTCAACCTTGAGGATAACATCGGCTGCGATTGTATCTTCCACCGGCTTTGCAATCGGGAATTCTTTAATATTGGGCCCGCGGAGAATTTCAACATTTTTAGCTTCCTCCGGTGTAGCAGGCGGAACGATCATATTGTCGTTGATCAGGAAATGATCCGGCATTTTAATTTCCGGCATTTCGCCCATTGTCATGGGGTTGGTCAAAACGCCGGTGATTGCAGAGATAGCGGCCGTTTCAGGGCTGACAAGATAAATCCCTGCATCGGCGGTACCGGAGCGGCCGAGGAAGTTTCGATTAAAGGTTCTAAGAGAAATACCTTTGGAATTCGGCGACTGCCCCATACCGATACATGGACCGCAGGCACATTCGAGAATTCTGGCGCCGGAAGCGATTAAAATCGCCAAAGCACCGTTTTCTGCAAGCATGTTAAATACCTGCTTGGATCCGGGAGCAATGGCAAGGCTTACATCCGGGTGAACGGTTTTACCCTTGAGAATATGTGCAACGCGCATCAGATCGAGATAAGACGAGTTGGTACAGGAACCAATGCAAACCTGATCAATTTTAATCGGACCGATGTCGGTAACGGATTTAACGTTATCGGGGCTGTGCGGACAGGCAGCAAGCGGCTCCAATTCGGAAAGATTTACGGTAATTTCCTTATCGTATACCGCATCAGGATCGGCAGCAAGCGGCGTATAGTTTTCTTCGCGCCCCTGTGCTTTTAAAAATGCGTGCGTAATTTCGTCGGACGGGAAGATTGATGTGGTTGCTCCAAGTTCTGCCCCCATGTTTGTAATGGTAGACCGCTCCGGAACGGAAAGGGTTTTAACCCCTTCGCCGCAATATTCGATAACATTACCGACGCCGCCTTTAACGGAGAGAATTTCCAAAACTTTAAGGATAACGTCTTTTGCGGCAACCCAAGGACGCAATTTTCCGATAAGATTTACTTTTACAATATTCGGATATGTAATGTAGTAAGCGCCACCGCCCATAGCAACAGCTACATCCAGTCCACCCGCGCCAAATGCAAGAGAACCGATGCCGCCTGCGGTTGGAGTATGACTGTCGGAACCGATCAACGTTTTTCCGGGAATGGCAAAACGTTCCAGATGAAGCTGGTGACAGATGCCGTTACCGGGACGTGAAAAATAAATGCCATGTTTTTTGGCAACAGAACCGATAAAACGATGATCATCCGCGTTTTCAAAACCGGACTGAAGGGTATTATGGTCAATATAAGCAACGGAACGCTCTGTTCTGACTCGTTCAATCCCCATTGCCTCAAATTCAAGATAAGCCATCGTGCCGGTTGCATCCTGTGTCAGGGTCTGATCAATTTTCAAACCGACCTCCGAGCCTTTAATCGGCTCTCCGTCAACAATATGGGCGTTTAGTATTTTTTCGGTTAATGTTTTTCCCACGATTGCACCAACTTTCTGAAGTGTTATTTCGGCGTAAGGCTATGAAAATTAAAGCCCAAATCCGATATTATCTTATAAAAAATATCAATAATATAACCATATCAATTTTAACGTATTCTTTAAAGATTGTCAAGATTTAGTCAATTTCTGAGCCGGATTTCGCTAAGATTTTCAATTGACAATACTTATTATAATGATATAATTAATTAGTTAAGACGACTCTTAATTCAGTTCCGCACCCGGGGAGGTAATTATGGCATATCGTATCGGTTTAGACATAGGTTCCACCACCATTAAATGCGTGGTACTGGACGAAAGAGGCACGGTGTTGTATCAGTCATATGAGCGGCATCTTGCAAAAGTGACGGAAAAAGCTGTCGGTCTGTTAACACATGTCGACAAAGAGATTATAAAAGGTGCTCCGGCGAAGATTGTTATTACAGGATCTGCCGGACTGGGTGTTTCACAGAGTAGCGGTGTGGAGTTCGTTCAGGAAGTATATGCAACCCAGGTTTGTATGAAAGAGCGGATTCCGGACGCGGACGTTGTAATTGAATTGGGCGGAGAGGACGCTAAAATTCTTTTTCTTACCGGCGGAACTGAGGTTCGGATGAACGGCAGCTGTGCCGGAGGTACGGGTGCGTTTATTGATCAGATGGCAACACTGCTTGGGGTAACAACAGAAGAATTGGACGCTCTTTCGGAGAGCGCGGAAAAAATATATACCATTGCTTCACGCTGCGGAGTATTTGCCAAAAGTGATATTCAGCCCCTGTTAAATCAGGGTGCCAGAAAAAGCGATATTGCTGCGAGTATTTTTCAGTGTGTTGTGAACCAGACCATCGGTGGACTTTCGCAAGGACGTGAAATTGAAGGGAAAGTAGTATTTTTAGGCGGCCCTTTAACTTTTTTAAAGGGTCTTAGAAAGCGTTTCGTTGAAACTCTGCAGTTGGGAGAAAACGCAGTTTTTCCGGAAAATGCCCAATATTATATTGCACTTGGTGCAGCTTATTACGCCGGGACGCTTGAGCCTGTTTTGTTGCAGGATGTGTTGGAAAAAATTAAGAATGCAAAACCTGCAAAACGGGATTCATCGGTTGAGCCGCTGTTTTCTTCGGAAGAAGAGTATACTGAATTTTGCAAACGGCATGAAAAAGCCGGTATAAAGTATGTTTCTCTCGACAAATATACCGGTGATGCTTATTTGGGAATCGATGCCGGTTCAACAACCACAAAAATTGTTTTAATTTCCCCCGAAGGGGATATTTTGTATCACTCTTATACTTCGAACAGCGGAAATCCCGTGCCGCTTGTAAAAGCTGCGCTGGAAGATATTTACGCTCAGGCGGGTGACCGGGTTGTTATTCGGTCTGCTGCTTCCACCGGTTATGGTGAAGAGCTTATCAAAAACGCTTTTCATATTGATCACGGAGTGGTTGAAACAATCGCTCATTTTACCGCTGCCCGGTATTTTAATCCCGATGTTGACTTTATTATTGATATCGGCGGGCAGGATATCAAGTGCTTTAAAATTCGAAACGGCGCAATTGACAGTATCATGCTTAATGAGGCCTGTTCGTCCGGGTGCGGTTCGTTTATTGAAACGTTTGCCCATGCGTTGGGATATGGCGCAGAGGAATTTGCAAAATTCGGACTTTTTGCAAAACATCCGGTCGATCTCGGTTCGCGCTGCACCGTTTTTATGAATTCGTCTGTTAAACAGGCGCAGAAGGACGGAGCAACTGTCGGAGATATTGCTGCCGGACTTGCGGTCAGTGTTGTAAAAAATGCGCTTTACAAAGTTATTCGTGCCAATTCCCAAAAAGAACTGGGTGAACATATCGTTGTACAGGGTGGCACTTTTTTAAACGATGCTGTTCTTCGCGCTTTTGAGCGCGAGGTCGGAGTCGATGTTGTGCGTCCGTCTATTGCCGAATTGATGGGTGCTTATGGTGCGGCTCTCTATGCCAAAGCGCGTGCAGGAGAGCGTTCTTCGGTACTGTCTCTTGATCAGTTACAGCAGTTTTCCCATACTGTTTCCGTTACAACCTGCAATGGCTGCACCAATCACTGTAAGTTGACTGTCAATAAATTTGCAGATGGCGGACGATATATTTCGGGCAATAAATGCGAAAAGCCTTTGGGCGTTAAGCAGGAGGAGGGCGGCTATAACGCATTCCGCTATAAATATGAATACCTTTACGGTCTAAAATCGGTTCCGGGTCCCCGCGGCAAAATCGGAATTCCGATGGGACTGAATATGTATGAAAATCTCCCGTTTTGGCACGCATTTTTTACCGAACTCGGCTTCGAGGTCGTTTTATCGCCTCACAGCGACCGTACAATGTACGAAAAAGGACAACATACCATTCCTTCCGATACGGTTTGTTATCCGGCAAAGCTTCTCCATGGTCATGTCGAAGCACTTTTGGATCAGGGGATTAAAATGATTTTCTATCCCTGTATGTCCTATAACTTCGATGAAGGTTTATCTGACAACAATTATAACTGTCCTGTTGTTGCTTATTATCCGGAGGTTATCGGTGCAAATATTCGTCGCCTTTCCGAGATTACATACATCAAAGATTATCTCGGCTTGCATCGGCGGCATGACTTCACGAAAAAAGCGTATACTGTTTTTAATCGTTATTTTCCTGTGAGTAAAAAGGAAATTCGCAGTGCGTCCCAAAAAGGCGTATACTGCCTACGAAGAGTATCGGCAGATGCTTTATCGTTATGGACGAACAGTGTTAAAAGATGCAAAGCAGAACAAGAAAATGGTAATTGTTCTTGCAGGAAGACCTTATCACATTGATCCGGAAATCAACCATGGGATTGATCTGTTGGTGAGAAGCTTCGGTGTTTCCGTTTTATCGGAGGATTGTCTGACGGTTCGTTCCGTAAAACGCAAAGCCGGCGTTTTAAATCAGTGGACTTATCATGCACGTCTCTATGCCGCTGCCCATTATGTCGGATCACATAATGAACGGATCCAGCTGGTTCAGCTTGTTTCCTTCGGCTGCGGATTGGATGCGATTACCGGCGATGAGGTTCGTGAAATTTTAGAAAGCTATGGAAAGATTTATACGCAGATTAAGATAGATGAGGTTACAAACCTCGGAGCGGTTAAAATCAGATTGCGTAGCCTGTTTGCCTATCTGGAGGCCAATAAGCTTGCCAAAGAAAAGAAAACGAGGTGATTATTTGGCAGAGTTAAAGCATGATAAAACGGGGCGTCTCCTCTTTACAAAAGAGATGAAACGCGAGTATCAGATTTTGATGCCGCAGATGTTGCCCATCCATTTTGAACTGATTAAAAACGTTTTAAGGCTCCATGGTTATCATGTCACCCTGTTAACGGGGACTGATAGTGAAAGCATCCGGCGTCAGGGGCTTGAAAACGTACATAACGATACCTGTTATCCGGCGCTTCTGGTAATCGGACAGATGCTTGACGCGCTAAAAAGCGGAAAGTATGATCTGAACAAAACGGCTCTTGTGATTACACAGACGGGCGGTGGATGCAGAGCGTCGAATTACATCCATCTTCTCCGAAAGGGACTTAAACGTTCGGGACTTGAACAGATTCCGGTTGTCAGCGTAAATCTTTCCGGACTTGAAAAAAATCCCGGATTTAAGATGACCTTAAAACTTATCAGGCAGCTTGCCATGTCTGCGATGTACGGGGACATATTGATGCTGCTGCAAAATCAGGTGCGTCCGTACGAGGTCGTAGAAGGCGATGCAGTCGGATTAACCGGACGATGGGTTGAAAAACTGTCGGATGAATTTAAAAACGGCGGTGCTCTGAATCAAAAGGCGATGAAAGCCCACTTTGAAGAAATTGTAAAAGATTTTGCGGCTGTTCCTGTCCGCACCGAGCAGAAGGTTCGCGTGGGAATCGTCGGCGAGATTTATGTAAAATATGCTCCTCTCGGAAACAATAATCTGGAGGAATTTCTCCTTTCGGAGAAAGCTGAGGTTGTTGTTCCGGGATTGATGGATTTTATTATTTTTAAGATTGATAACCGAATTGAGGATTATAAACTCTACGGTGGAAAGCGACCGGTTCGCTTTTTTGCGAGAAAACTTATGGCTTATGTCCTTCATTGTCAGCAGATTATGATGGACGCGGTGCATGCCGAGCCGAAATTTTATTGTCCGAAAGGGTATTTACATTTAAAAGAGCTTGTCAAAGGCTATATCGGATACGGGGCCAAAATGGGCGAGGGCTGGCTATTGACTGCTGAAATGCTCGAGTTAATTGCCGATGGCGTAGAAAATATCGTTTGTACGCAGCCGTTCGGCTGTTTGCCGAACCATGTTGTCGGTAAAGGAATGATTCGCAGTATTAAAACAAAACATCCTAACGCCAACATTGTTGCGATCGATTATGATCCGGGTGCAACTAAGGTGAATCAGGAAAACCGGATTAAACTGATGCTCGCAGTTGCGAAATCAAAAGCTTCTGAAAAAGAGGAAGCAACCGAGCATACTGCGGCAGAAACCGTATAATTCTAAGGGAGATACACACACTAACATCATATCAAAATGAAGGATGTTGATGTGTGATGTACCATAGAAATGACACCATTGAACCAAGTAGAGAACCGGATGTACAGCCTGTGCGCGAGGAACATGATGAAACTCTGACAGGAGAAACGCTCGGAAATGAAATGATCAACTATGGTTCGGTAACCGCAAAAGGGCGGCATATGATCCATTGCCTGACTATTGTCGGTCAGATTGAGGGACATTTTATTCTTCCGCCGCAGAATAAAACCACCAAATATGAGCATGTTCTGCCGCAGTTGGTGGCAATTGAAGAGTCGGATGAAATTAAGGGCCTTTTGGTGTTGCTCAATACGGTCGGCGGAGACGTGGAAGCAGGGCTTGCAATCGCCGAATTGATTTCGGGAATGAAAAAACCTACCGTTTCTCTGATTCTCGGAGGCGGACATTCTATCGGGGTTCCGCTTGCTGTCAGCGCCAAGCGTTCATTCATTGTTCCGTCGGCAACAATGACCGTTCACCCGGTTCGGATGAACGGAACCGTATTAGGGGTTCCGCAAACGCTTTCCTATTTTGAAAAAATGCAGGAACGAATCGTTAAGTTCGTCACAGCAAATTCGAAAATTACCAAGGAAAGATTTACTGAGTTGATGATGCAAACCGGGGAATTGGTAATGGATGTGGGAACGGTTCTGGACGGTACCGGTGCGGTGGAGTGCGGGCTGATTGATGAACTGGGCACCCTTTCTCAGGCAGTTGATTGCCTGTATGATTTAATTGACGAAACAGAGCAGGGGGTGCATAATAGTGTTGTACACGATCGTTGATCTCGACGAAGTGTTGGCGTCGGATTTATCTTGCCCCGCTTTTGAAACGGTTCGATTGGGTTCCAAATTTTTTGAAGGGGTACAGGATCAAAACGGATTTGTTATCAGCCGAATGATTTCCACCGATCCGGCTGACTATTTAAACGCAAGCTATTTTCCGGGAAGCCGTTTGAAATAATAGATAGGATTTTGAGTGAGAACTTTTTAAATTTACACTTTGATCTTGACAGAATAGGATGGGGTTTATGAATGTTTTTGATGCGGTGATTCAGGCAATTGTCCAGGGATTAACTGAATTTTTACCGGTTTCCAGTTCGGGGCATCTTTCATTGACGCAGCATTTTTTGGGTGTGAACGGCGAATCGGCGGTGATGCTTTCAATTATTCTTCATCTCGGTACGCTTCTCGCGGTTTTTGTAGCTTATTATAAAACCATCTGGGAATTGATAAAAGAAGTAGGGTATGCGTTTCGAGACATTTTTACAGGAAAATTTCGTTTAAAAGGAATGAGTGATAACCGCCGCCTTTTGATCATGTTGATTGTAGCAACTTTGCCTTTATGTTTGTTTTATTTTATCAAAGATCCGATTAAGGGAATTTCATCCGATAACAGTATTTTTATCGAGGGCCTTTGTTTTCTTTATACCGGCGCAATTTTATTCATTTCCGACCGCTTTGGTCACGGAAAAAAGCGGGTTGGTGACATTAAGGCAAAAGATGCCGTAACGATTGGTATTTTTCAGGGCATTGCCCTTCTTCCGGGCGTCTCCCGTTCCGGTTCTACCATTGCGGGTGGTTTGTTTTGCGGATTGACTCGTGCTACTGCTGTTAAATTCTCGTTTTTAATGTCGATTCCGCCGATTCTGGCAGGTGCATTAACGGAATTTATGGATTATAAGAATTCGCTCGAAACGGTTGACGTGCTTCCTTTGGTGATTGGATTTATCATTGCGGCCGTAGTTGGATTTTTAGCAATCAATCTGGTCCGCTGGTTGGTCAAGACCGATAAATTCAGAATTTTCGCTTATTACACCTTGGCACTGGGCGTTGTGGTGATTATAATCAGCATTATTGAGGCGTTAAACGGCGGTATAAATATTGTAACGCTTTTAACTCGTTAACATAAAAAGTATCTGATGATAGAGGAGGCAATATGGCAGGTCAGACTTCGGGCAAAAAAAAGAATACCAGAAGCAAAACGGCTGCTAAAAAGCCGGCTTCTGTACGACAAACCGAAAAGCAGGAGAGACATACCAGACAAGTAGCGGCGATTGTTTATTTTGTATTGGGGTTGCTTTTTTTCTTCCTCAGCGTTTTTGAAGGCGAGTCTGCTTGGAAGGTGTGCCATGACATCCTTTTTGGATTATTTGGTTTCACGGGATATATCATTGCCCCAATTTTTGTTTACATAGCGATTTGTGCAACAATGGATCGGCCGTTTGGTGCGATTCGTCACAAGGTTTGGCAAACGGCTGTTTTGTTAATTTTATTGTCGTCTCTCCTCCAAATTTTGTGCGTCGGTAGTGTACCGGGTGATAACTTTATCGATCAATGCGTCAAGCTTTATGAATACGGTGTTTCTAAACAGGGCGGCGGATTGGCTTCTGCCTTAATTGGATGGCCGCTTCTTGCTGCATGCGGTAAAGTAGGCGCGGGAATTATAACCGGACTTTTAATTTTTGCTTTTGTTATGTTAATTACCGGCGCGACACTTTTGGGATTTTTCCGCGGTGTTGTGCGTCCGGTTCAGAAAAATTAAAGAGGATTATGAGGAAAAGGTTGAACAACGGGAACAGGAAAGACTTGAAAAAAGCAAGGCGCGTTTTGATATAGACGTCGATCTGGGCCCGGATCCGGAGATGCCGGCACATCCTGTTTCTTCTCCGAAAGCAGTACCTGTTGCGGTTGAACCGGAAAAGCAATCCAAAAAGCTAAAAAAGAGACGATCTTCAATCGATATTCCGCTGGATGATACGCCTTTGCCGGAGCCGGTGGATGATCCAATCCCGCTGGATAAAACTGCTTTACCGACTGTAGAGCCCTCTGCTGCCTCTGTTATTCCGACAGAAAAAGCAGATGCAATCCCATCTGAGGAATTGGTACGGGATACCGGAGAACCGCAGCTGCGGTTTGCTGTGGAGGAAGAAGGCAACGGATATGTATTTCCGCCAATCAGTTTGCTTCGTGCTCCGCAGACTACGGAAAATGTGGATGCGAGCGGTGAATTAAAGGCAAATGCCGATCGGTTGGTGGATACGTTAAAAAGCTTTGGCGTACAGACCAGGGTGATCAATGTAAGCAGAGGCCCTGCGGTAACCCGATATGAGCTTCAGCCATCAGCCGGTGTGAAGATAAGCCGGATTACCGGTCTGGCTGATGATATTGCTCTTAATCTTGCAGCTGCCGGTGTACGGATCGAGGCGCCGATTCCGAATAAACCTGCCGTTGGCATTGAGGTCCCAAATAAAAAAATCGATGTAGTTACCATGCGTGAAATTATCGATTGTGATAAATTTTACGATGCGAAATCAAAACTTACGGTAGCGCTTGGCCGTGATATTGCAGGAAATGTCACTTTTGCCGATCTTGGGAAGATGCCGCATTTACTTATTGCCGGTTCTACCGGTTCCGGTAAGTCGGTTTGTATTAACTCAATTATCATCAGTCTGCTTTATAAAGCTAAACCGGAAGAGGTAAGACTTTTGATGATTGATCCGAAAGTTGTTGAACTTGGGGTATATAACGGAATTCCTCACCTGCTTGTTCCGGTAGTAACCGATCCGAGAAAAGCTGCGGGTGCTCTCGGATGGGCAGTTACAGAGATGCTCAAACGATATAAGCTCTTTGCGGATAATTCAGTTCGTGATCTGGAAGGGTATAACAGCATAGCCAAAAACTCTGACGAGCTTGATCCTCTTCCACAAATAGTTATCATTATTGATGAGCTTGCCGATTTGATGATGGCAGCACCCAATGAGGTTGAAGACTCTATCTGTCGCTTGGCACAGATGGCCCGCGCTGCGGGTATGCACCTGGTAATTGCGACTCAGCGCCCTTCGGTTGATGTAATCACAGGCCTTATTAAGGCGAATATTCCGAGCCGAATTGCTTTTGCCGTTTCTTCTCAAGTCGATTCTCGTACCATTCTGGACGGAAGCGGTGCTGAAAAGCTTTTGGGACGCGGTGACATGTTATTTTATCCGGTCGGTTTTCCGAAACCGGTTCGGGTGCAGGGCTGTTTTGTAACCGAAAAAGAAGTGGAACAGGTTGTATCCTTTGTGAAAAATAAGGATTCAGCTGATTATGACGAAAAAGTCATTGAGGAAATTGAAAAGCAAGCGGTTGCCGAAAAGGGCAGTAAAAGCGGCGGCGATGGTGGTGGATTTGATGACAAGGACGATATGCTCTCTGCCGCAATCGAATGTGTGATTGAAGCGGGACAGGCTTCTACTTCGTATCTGCAGCGACGGCTGAAGTTGGGCTATGCCCGTGCGGCACGTTTAATTGATGAAATGGAAGAGATGGGAATTGTCGGTCCATTTGAGGGAAGTAAACCACGTCAGGTTTTGATGACTCGTCAACAGTGGCTGGAACGCAATTTAAATCATGATCCGTCTGAAGAATAGTGCTTTTAACGGTGCCGTATATTCTGCGGCACCGCCGCTTTCGTTTAGGAGGAACTATGTCTGGCTTTTTACCAATTACAAAAGAAGAAATGGAAGAACGCGGAATTGATCAATTCGATTTTATCTGTGTGACCGGAGACGCCTATGTCGATCATCCAAGTTTTGGAATTGCAATTATTTCGCGAATGCTGGAGTCGCAGGGATACACTGTTGGGATGATTGCCCAGCCGCACTATCATACGCTGCATGATTTTGAAAAGTTTGGTTCTCCGAAATACGGATTTTTTGTTACTTCCGGAAATATCGATTCCATGGTTGCACATTACACTTCTGCCAAACGGCTTCGAACGGATGATGCTTATTCGGCCGGAGGAAAGGCGGGAAAGCGACCGGATCGTGCGGTGATTGTATATTGTCAACAAATAAGGAAAGCATTTGGCGATATTCCGATTATCATAGGCGGTTTGAAGCTTCCCTCCGGCGCTTTGCGCATTATGATTATTGGGATGATGACGTTCGTCCTTCCATTTTGGTAGATTCAGGGGCTGATTTGCTCACCTACGGAATGGGGGAGCGGCAGACGGTGGAAATAGCCTCACGTCTGGCAAACGGAATTCCTGTAGAGAAAATTACCGACATTCCGGGAACCTGTTATTTGACAAAGCCCGTCAATACACCGCTCGGCGCAAAGGAGTGTCCGAATTTTGAACAGGTTCGGACAAAAAAGGAAGCTTACGCCAAGGCCTGTAAGATTCAGATTACAGAGCAGGATGAGGTGTATGGCAGAACGGTTATTCAACGGCATGGTGCTGTCATGCTGGTTCAAAATCCCCCTATGCGCGCTTTAACACAGGACGAAATGGATTTTGTTTATTCGCTTCCCTATATGCGGATGTATCATCCGAGCTATGAAAAGCTTGGGGGAGTCCCTGCTATCGAAGAGGTTGAGTTTTCCATTACCCATAACCGCGGATGCTTTGGACACTGCAATTTTTGTTCGATTGCACTTCATCAGGGCAGAAAAATTACCTGCCGCAGCGAGGAATCCGTTTTGGACGAGGCTCGGTCTTTTTTAAAAAATCCGCGATTTAAAGGATATATCCATGATGTAGGCGGCCCCACAGCTAATTTTCGTCATCCTTCCTGTGAAAAGCAGAAAGAGTATGGGCTTTGCAGGGAGAGAAAATGTCTTGCGCCGTCGCCCTGTAATCAGCTGATTGCAGACCATAGTGAATATCTGGAAATGTTGAGAAAGCTGCGCGCATTACCCGGCATTAAGAAAGTATTTATCCGTTCTGGGATTCGATATGACTATCTTTTAGAAGATCCGGATCCGTCATTTATGAGGGAACTGATTCAGTATCATGTCAGCGGTCAGCTTAAAGTGGCGCCGGAGCATTGTTCTAATCGGGTTTTAGACGTGATGGGAAAACCGCATATTGAAACTTATAAGAAATTTTCCGAACGCTTTTATCAAATTACCAAAGAGGTTGGAAAGGAGCAATATCTGGTACCATATTTGATGTCGTCTCATCCGGGAAGCACTCTTCAGGATGCTATTGAGCTGGCGCTTTTTCTCAAAGAGCAAAAAATCCGTCCGGAGCAGGTGCAAGATTTTTATCCGACACCCGGTACGCTTTCTACCTGCATGTTTTATACTGGGTTAAATCCGATGACGATGGAGCCGGTTTATGTGCCGAAAACTGCAGAAGAAAAGGCAATGCAGCGTGCGCTTTTACAGTATTTCCGCCCCTCCAATAAGGAGCTGGTTTTAAAGGCGCTTCGTCTTGCTCATCGTACCGATTTGATTGGATCCGGTCCCGGTTGCCTGGTGCGGGACGACTTACGCTTTGCCGATAAGGCGAAGAATACAGTGGCAAAAGGTCGGGCTCTCACTAAAAATGCCGAGCAAAAAGCTGTTAAAAAGTTAAAATCATCGTCGCACACCGGGAAAAAGGCGGGCAATCGATCCTCGAATAACCGAAATACTACAGCGAGAAAGAAAGGGAAGAACTATGGCACAAAGAAAAAGCAGCAGTAAAAGAAAAATTTCTTTTATTACTTCGGTGATTGTACTGCTTGCTGCCGTATGTTATGGTATCTTTACCGGAACAATTCCGCTTGAAGAATGGATTTCGGGCGGATCTAAAACGAGTACTGCAATTTCGTCCGGACTACTCAACCAAGACGCTGAAGTCGCCATTCATTTTATCGATGTCGGCCAGGGAGATTCTATTTACATTAAAGCTTATGATAAAAATATTTTAATTGATGCCGGAGAAAAAGAAACAACGCAGACCGACGTTGTAGAATATCTAAAATCGCTGAATGTTAAAAAACTTGATTATGTTATCGGCAGTCACCCGCATTCTGACCATATCGGCGGATTGCAGGCAGTTATCGAAACGTTTGATATTGGTACGGTTATTATGCCGCGCATTCCGGACGCGTCGGTTCCGACGACAGCAACTTACCGTAATCTTTTAAAAGCCATTTCAAAGAAAGGGCTTAAAATTAAAGCGGCCCAAAATTGCGGAGAGATTGTCCTTTCTGAGGGAAAAGATGCAAAACTTGATGTTTTTGGTCCTGTTTCCGATGACGAAAACCTTAATAATATGTCTGCTTGGGTGAAATTTTCTGCAAAGGGCTATTCAGCGCTCTTTTGCGGCGATTCCGAAAGCAGCGTTGAGAAAGAAATGCTGAAACTCGGTAAAAACAGCAAAATTAAATGTAATATTCTGAAATTGAGCCATCATGGAAGCAAAACCTCCAATACCAAAAAGTTTTTAGATGTCGCTTCGCCCGACTGTTTTGTCATCTGCGTTGGGAAAGATAATCCGTATAATCATCCAACGCCGAGTGTGTTAAAGCGGGTAAATGAATACGGTAAACCGGTTTATCGCACCGATTTAAATGGTTCGATCGTTTTCGAATTTGAAAAGGATTCACTCAGATGTATTACGGAGAGGTGATTTTATGCTGATTGTCGATCGGATTGAAAATGAAATTGCTGTTTGCGAGGATGAAAGCCAGAATATGATTTCGATCTCTCTGTCAAAATGTTTCGAACCGATACGGGAAGGAGATGTTTTGGTCGAGCGAGACGGCATATATTATGTAGACCCAGAACGGACAAAAATTTTACGGGAAGAGGCAAAGAAACTTTCAGAAGATTTGTTCGAATAAACACTATTTCGTGTACCGTATTTTTATAAAAACGGTGATGAGTGATTTATATCGAAGAACAAAACAAATCATCTGGTCGTTGTTTTAACCGTGTGATAAAAAACACAGGCGTCGATTAACCGACACCTGTGTTTTTTTATCCGAAAAAGTTATTAAAAAAACCGCGCTTTTTCTTTTTGCGCTGTCCGGGCGGTACACCGCCTTTAAAAGAAACGAGTACAGTATCTTCGCCTACTAGAGTAATGTCCTCCCAGCGAATAACTATATCTTCGCAGCGTCCGAGTAACCCAAAAAGCCGGTATTTCCCGTACACGATGATGGAACAGACCTGTGCATTATCTATATTTACCTCTACATCGTCAATACATCCCAGCCGACAGCCGTCGCTGATATTTACCACTTCTTTGTCGCAAAGGGTGCTGACTCTGCAAATCATCTGATTCACCTCATATTATGAATGACTGATTCGGTTAAAATCAACTTTTAAACGTTCAATGATTTTTTTTTCAAGCCTGGAAATATACGACTGAGAAATCCCGATAATATCGGCGACTTCTTTCTGTGTTTTTTCTGTACCACCCGCCAATCCAAATCGCATTTGCATAATTGCTTTTTCACGTGGAGCCAGGTTATCCACACATTGCTTAAGAAGTTCCCGTTCGACCTCCATTTCGATGTTTTTATTCACACTGTCATTTTCGGTGCCGAGAATATCCGAGAGAAGCAGTTCATTTCCGTCCCAATCAATGTTGAGCGGTTCATCAATTGATATTTCATTTCGAAGCTGAGAGTTTTTTCGCAAACACATAAGTATTTCGTTTTCTATGCACCTTGAGGCATAAGTAGCCAGTTTGATGTTTTTTTCGGGCGCAAAGGTATTTACCGCTTTGATTAAGCCGATGGTTCCGATTGAAACAAGGTCCTCCATCCCAATGCAGGTTGATTCAAATTTTTTTGCAATATAAACCACCAAGCGAAGATTATGGATAATTAGCATTTCACGAGCTTTTTCTCCGTTGGTTTCAAGCTCGTCAAAAATCTTTTTCTCTTCTTCTTTGGTAAGAGGAGGCGGAAGAGTATCGGGGCCGTTAATGTATTGTGTATATGTATGAAGTTTAAATTGGTCAAGCAGCTTCAGAAAAAAGACCGCACAGGGATTATTAATTTTTTTAATTTTCTGTGCCAAACGCATCAGAGAATGGAAAAGTTGCCGTTTTTTCAGCGTACAGTTTGTTTTTGTTGAAAAGAAAAGATGCTTCATAATATGGTTCTCCCTATATTGAGTTTGATAAAAGCGTGGCATTAAAAAGTGCGTTATACTCGCCGCTCGAAAGGCTGTCTTTATTGACACCGATCAGCACGTGATATTCCTGTCTTCCTTTCTTGGTCATTACCTCGAATTTATCCGGATAAAAACAGCGCATCATTCCGGTACTTCCTATAACGTGATACGGGACAACACGAATTTTTTTGCCCATTCTGCAGAAACTTTTGGAAGTGCTCCTTCTCCTGAAAAATAACTCTGTAATGTCTGGGGAAGTAAAACTTTAATTGCGCTGTACTGGCAGATGATTACAGGCGTTGTGTCAAACGGATCGGAAAGTTTATTTCCGGAATCGTCGAAAGCCGTTAGCAAGGCTTCTTTTCCATCCAGAGAAATGATTATCGGATAAACGGAGTTTTTTGCAACACGGCGGTCGAGAATCCATCCGATCAACCGTATTATAAAGTAGGCCACAATTGTTGAAACAGCAAGCGTCAGAGCGGAAATATTAAAATAAACAACGCCGTTGCGATAATACATGTCAACCGGGGAAACAAAGAACCACAGAGCCATCATGATTCCGGCGAAAAGAAAATTGACACCGATAAAAATCAGTGCGGTTTTTATGAAAACACCTTTTCCCTTCCATGGAAAGGCGATTAACACCAACAAAACTCCAAAAATGATTTTTAAAAAAATCGGAATAATCCAGGGAAGATGATCTAAAAAAATGATGAGAGAGCTGCAGCCTCCGGCGAGCGCTCCGAGTACCATGCGTAAACGTTTAGGTTTTTGATGTAGAAGCAGCGCGGTAGAAAGAAGGAGAAAGTAGGTGACAAACAGATTGACAGCAATCAGAATGTCCAGGTAAATTACGTTTGCAATAAAAATCGCTCCCTTCTTTTTGATGGCTTTAATATTCCCTGCCTATTCATTATAGGATCGGAGCATACTATCAAGGTGTCGAACTGTGTAAAAATTTTTGTCTGCTTTTGTCCCATCTTTTACGGTAGCCATTTACCGGCCTTAAACTATAAAATCCCCGGATTATTTTTTGAAAAATAATCCGGGGATATCTTTATAACTTATAACATCTTAATTTTAATCGTAAAACCCTTTTTTATGAAGTGCAATAAAGGAAAGAAGCCCGCCCCAATGGTAAAACGGGTCGCTGCGGGGATTGTTGCATCCTTCGCCGGTATCGGGATCGTAGTTTTCGTGGACATGTCCGTGCTCCAGCCACTCTTTTAAGATCAGCTTTTCCGATTTTTCGGCGAGCGCCTCTTTCACGTCGTCAAAAGGATACCTTTGAACGGCCAGATAGACCAAAAAATTGTGCGGTGCCCAAACGCGGCCTTGCCAGTATGTTTGTTTGGGGAAAGAAGGATCATTACGCGCAATTGACGGCAGAATATATTCGCCCCAAAATTCCTTTGGATTATAGAAATGTTCATCCATCATGCGTCTGGCGTGTTCTTCGCTGACTTTATGGCTGAATAAAGCATGAAAATGATAGGGGGAGAGACGATATTCAAATTCGCCGGTGTCTTCTCTGCGGTTAAGATACATTCCAAATTCTTCGTTCCAAAGAACCTTTTCCATGTTGTCCTCAAGTTTTGAAGCACGTGCTTCCAGTTCGGCAGCTTTATCGTCATGACCGAGAATTTTGGCAATCTCGGCAAGGCAATGACAATCGCTGATATAAAGGCCGACCAGGCCAACATCTTCAAGCATCAGAATGTCACGTTCTTTATCAAAAGGGATGTCATCGTACATGGGAGAGTTATCCATGCCTGATTCCAGTGCGCCGCCAAAACGTTCATGAACGCCACAATGTTCTTCGAGATTATGTCCGGTTGTTCCTTCGTACGGATCACTGCCCCAGGCCATCAGACCATGTTTGGTGGAGCGGTTGTCGATATACCACTGGTTCCAGACGATAAGATCATCATATACTTCTTCCAGAAACCATTTCTCTTTAAATTTGTTATACATCATCAGACAGGTCATTGACCCGACAGGCGGCTGGGAACGGTCAAAGCTTTTAAAATTGTTCTGCGCTGCATAGTTTGGAACAAAGCCTTTCTCGGTGTGCGAACGAGTAATTTCAATCGCATTGCAATAGGCAAGATCTTTATTGTCGATAGACTGCATTAGGGCCGCAAAGTATGTATCCCAGCAGAAAAGAACATAGCCGCCCCAGTTGTTATTCCAGATTCTGCTGACTGTTGTAATCGGTGCATCAGATTGCGGATTGTAAACGGTATCCCAGGCCTGACAAGTCTGCATGGCGTTATAGGCTTCGGCAAGATCGCCATATTTGTTTTTATTGTCTTCCCATTTTTTCTTTTGAAAATGGATAACCGCTTCAATTTCTTCGATCGTGCGGCGTTTTCCGGTGCTGATTCCGATCGGATGACATAAACTTGCGGAAAGATAGGGTGTGGTTGCATAAGTAAAAAGTTCACCGTTATCCGGTTCGGTCATATAAACCGGAATTTTCTTTTCACCGCTTTCAAGATAGAGAGTATCCCCTTCTTTTTTGATAATACCGCCTTTATTCCAAAGCGTAACGCCGTTAACCAAAAGGGAAGACGGCTTTTTCGGCTGTCGAATTGGTGTAACCAGCATAACTAGATCACCGTTGTCAAGGGCGGTTTTAATATTAATCGTATTATCAAACCATTCAAGCTTCAGTTCGGTGAAGGAGTTATCGTAAGCATGTGCATACGGTGTAATGGCAGCGGCCTGCGCCATGGCGTGCGGCTGAGCCTCAACATCCTTGTTTCGACCGGATACAACGTTGCTGCCGATTAATGCGGCATCCAGCAAACCGGGCTCTTTGTAATCCTTCAACCCTAAATTGATCCCAATGCATTCAGGCATCATAATATGAGAGAGAACGCTGCGAGAATTCCAGGTTTGCCAGCCTTGCATTACTTTTTTCTTGTGCTGTTCATAAATGTTCATAGTTTTTCCTTTCCTTTTAATTTATTTTAACTCCGACTTATAATATCCTTCATGGAGTAAAGCGACAAACGACAATAAACCACCCCAGTGGTAAAAAGGATCGCTGAAGCCAGGCTTACATCCCTCACCGGTTTCGGGGTCATAGGTTTCGTGAACATGTCCCTTTTCAAGCCATTCTTTTAAAATAAGTTCCACCGATTTATCGGCAAGTCCTTGCTTTACGTCAGGAAAATCGTAGCTACTAACGGCTAGATAGGTAAGCAGATTCATTGGGGGTAGAGCTCGGCCCCTAAAGTATACCTGATCCGGATATGACGGATCGTTTCGTGCAATCGAAGGAAGAATATATGGCGTCCAGAATTCTTTCGGATTGCGGAGATGTTCCCTGATGATCCGCTCTGCCCGTTCTTTATTAATCTTTCGGCTAAAAAGCGCATGAAAGTGGAAAGGAGAAAGACGATGTTGAAGTTCTCCGGTGTCCTCCCGCCTGTTGAGGTATAAACCGGTTTTTTCATCCCATACACCTTCTAAAGCTTTTTCCAGGGCTTGAGCGCGTTCGTTTAAATCTTTCTGGTTTTCCGTATCGCCTAAAACTTCAGCAATTTCAGCCAGACAATAGCAATCATTCAGATACAGCCCAGTTAAGCCTATATCGTCCAAAGACATGATATGGCGTTCCTTGTCGAAAGGAATACCGTCATACATCGGAGAATCGTCAAGTCCGGATTCCCATGCGGCGCCTTGTTTTTCGTTGATACCGACTGTTTGAAATTTGTGGTTTGATTTACTTTGATAGGGATTACTGCCCCAAGCAAGCAGTCCGTTTTTAGTTGTTCGATGTTTAAACATCCATCGATTCCAGCTGAGCAGATAAGGATAGACCTCTTTTAAAAACCAGCCTTCCCCATATCTTCGGTAGATCATCAAACAGACCATAGAGCCAACAGGAGGTTGGGAGCGATCGTACGTTTTAAAGTCGCCCGGCGCGGTAAAATTTGGAACAAAACCACAATCAGAAGCAGCTTTTGTTATTTCAATGGCATTGCAATAAGCAGGTTCTTTATAGTCCAGAGACTGCATCAGCGCTGCAAAGTAGGTATCCCAACAGAATAAAACATAACCGCCCCAGTTATTGTTCCGGATTCGGCTGACTGTTGTATTCGGTGCGTCGGTTTCGGGATTATATACAGTATCCCAGGCCTGGCAGGTTTGCATTGCACTGTAGGCTTCTGCAAGATGACCGTATTTTTGTTTGTTTTTTTCCCAGCGTCCTTTTTGTACGGCAATTACAGCTTCGATTTCTCGGAGGGTGCGCGGCTTGCCGGTACTGATACCAATCGGCCCGCTTAAATCGGCCGAAAGATGGGCAGTTGTACAGCGCACAAATAATTCGCCGTTATGGGGAGCTGTAAGATATACGCGAATTTTTTTCGAGCCACCGGTTAGCAGCAGAGTTTCTCCGTCTCGGTTTACTGCAGTGTCTCTATTTCAAAGATTAATACCGCTTACAATGAGGGACGAAGGCCTTTGAGGCTGCTTTGTGGGGATAACCAAAATAACAAGCTCTCCATGATCCAACGCTGTTTGAAAAGTGAGTGAGTTATCGCACCAGTCAAGGCCCAGCTCGGTAAATGAGTTGTTATAGGCGTGAGCGCGCGGCGTGACAACGCCTCTTTCTTTTGGCTGTCCAATCAAAACCGAATCTAGAAATTTTTGCTGTTGATAATCTTTAAGGCCAAGGGAAAGGCCAAAGCCCTCCGGCATCATCACATGGGATAAAACACTTTCGTTATTCCTGGTTTGCCAGCCGTTCATGATATCTTTTTTAAGCTGTGTGTATCTGTTTATAAAACCCCCTTTACTTTTGCTGTTGATATCATTATAATGTGAATATTATAAGAATACTCCCAGTATTTCGTTAAAAAATAACAGAAATCCGTAAAGGTGGTTCGTTTGAATCAGGTTTATGTTTATGAGCAGTCGCACGATGATCGCGGAGCTGCTTTTTTAGCGGTAAATCTTAATAGCGAAAAGTACGCCAGAATGATCTACTGCAATTGGCATAAGGGGATCGAATTTGTAATTATCCGAAAGGGTATACTACGTCTGACTGTTAATGAAAAGTCCCGCGACTTTTCTGCCGGTGAAATTGCGGTGATTAACAGGGAAGAAGTGCATTTCGGAAATCCGGCGATCGACGAGACGTGTGAGGCAGACGTAATTTTGGTAGACATTGACCGTTTGGTGCCTGTCGGAGATGTTGCAGTGAAAAAAGATCTGGATGCTTTGATTAAGAAAAAAATAATTCTGGCATCAGCTGTTTTATCGGAAAATCCGTATTATATTAAAATTTTAAATTGCCTGGAGCAGATGATTTTCGCTTATAATAATCAGCAAAAAGGCTTTGGATTTCAGGCGGCTTCTTTAATTTATGAGTTGCTTTTTTACTTTTTCTCATCCGATGATCTGTTGATTTCCGTCGAAAATAGCCTGGGGCAGGATCAGAAAAAAATAAAAAAGCTCAATGAAGTTTTACTGTATATTGAGGAGAATTATACGAGAAAAATTTATATTGCAGAGCTTGCGGATCACCTATTTATGGGAGTGGATAATTTTTATAAATTCTTCGTTTCAGTCACGGGCGTATCTCCGGTTAACTATATAAATTCTTTTAGGTTAAAGCAAGCAGGCAGGCTTTTAAAGGAAAGCGATTTTTCAGTGACGGATATTTGTTATAAGGTCGGTTTTAACAATATCAGTTATTTTATAAAAATATTTCAAAGGTATTATAACTATACCCCCAAACAGTATCGCAGCCTTTGGGAAAACCAAAAAAGGAGGACATATTATGAAAATTCCAATGTATCGGGTAATTGATGAAATGATTCGTTATAATGCGGGAGATCCGGGCCTTATTCATCATGCGCTTAAAGTTTACGCTTTTTCCAAAGCGATTGGAGAAGAAGAAGGGCTTTCAAAAGCCCAGCAGGAGATTTTGGAAACCGCTGCCGTTTTGCATGATATCGGTATTCGTGAAAGCCTTCGCAAATACGGAAATTCTGACGGTACTCATCAGCAGATAGAGGGACCGCCGATTGCAAAAGAAATACTGCAGCGCTTAGGGGCAGAAGAAGCGTTAATTGATCGCGTTTGCTTTTTAATCGCTCATCATCACGTTTATACAGGAGTAGTGGGGATTGACTACCGGATTCTTATTGAGGCAGATTTTTTAGTCAATGTTTATGAAACTCCCTCCATGCAGAAATCTGCAGATGAGATCTTAAAAAATAATTTTGAAACCGAGGTAGGCAGCCGCTATTTTAAGGCGTTGTTTTTAAACGGTGCTGAGCAATAAAAAATCCGGGATGTTTTCAAGCTTAAGGCTATAAAGCTTTAGCTTTCCGGTTGATGTTTTATCAACGTTGTAATTATTTGCTTTTGATAAGATAATCTGTGCCGAAGGTATATAATTTATGCAGTTAAAAACGGCCCCATCGGGAGGCCGTTTTTAAACGTGATTTATATTGCGAAGATACAGTCTGCCATGATATAATAGGCAGGTCAGATTTGCTCTTTGATTCGGTCAAGTGCGCTTTTTTCAAGTCTTGAAACTTGGGCCTGAGAGATGCCGATTTCGTTTGCCACTTCTACTTGCGTTTTGCCGCCGAAAAATCGAAGTGAGAGAATTTTCTTTTCACGGGGTGCGAGGCGGCTGATAGCCTCTTTTAAAGCAATTTCTTCAAGCCAGCCGCGATCGTCGCTTCTATCGCTTACCTGATCCATTACATAGATGGTATCACCGCCGTCCGAATAAATCGGTTCATTGAGCGAGACCGGGTCGACAATTGCTTCCAGAGCCAGTACAACTTCATGTTTTGGCAATTCCAGTTCTTTGGCAATTTCCTCTACGGTGGGATCTCTCTGGGTTTCGTTGGTTAAACGCTCTTTTACCTGCATTGCCTTATAGGCAATATCCTTAAGTGAACGGCTTACCCGTACAGAATTATTATCTCGTAAATATCGGCGGATTTCCCCTAAAATCATGGGGACGGCATAGGTAGAAAAGCGAACCGCATGGGAAAGATCAAAATGATCAATGGCCTTTATCAGCCCAATACATCCAACCTGAAATAAATCGTCCAGATTTTCGCCGCGGTTTGTAAAACGTTGAATTACGCTCAACACCAGGCGTAAATTTCCGTTGATCAGCTGTTCTCTTGCTTTTTTATCTCCGTTTTGTGTTTTTTGAAGCAGTTCCATTTTTTCTTTCTCTTTTAACACCTTAAGTTTTGAGGTGTTAACGCCGCAAATTTCCACCTTGTTAATCAGCACATCAGCCCGCTCCCTTTTTCACCCGTTTGTCCTCAAATGCCGGATGTTATCCTCTGTCGCTGCGTTATGGAATTTCTGTTAGATGTCCGGTATTCGTTTCGGCTATTAAAAGTATGAACGTAAAAGAAAGATAAAATTCACTCAACATAAATTTCCAAAAAGAGGAAATTTAATTAGGAGGAATGATTATTTGAATCAGGTTGTTGTTTTTGTAAGCGGTCAAAAAAGTACTTATGAAGCTGAGCCCGGGACGCGGCTTTCAGTTTTTTTGCAAAAGCAGCACTTTGTGATCTCTATGCCTTGCGCAGGAAATCACACTTGCGGAAAATGTAAGGTGAAAGTTTCCGGAGCACTTAGCACGCCCACGTTAGATGAACTGAGATTTTTAAGCGAAGATGAACGCGAAATGGGATTGCGCCTTGCCTGTTTTGCCAAGATCGAAGGGGATATTCAGGTCTTTTTAGAGAAGCGGGAAGAAAACGGTTCCATTTTGGAGCAAACAGGACAGGAACAGTATAAAGTAAATCCCGGATATTCTAACGGATATGGCCTGGCAGTTGATATCGGTACAACAACGGTTGTGGTCTATCTTTATTGTTTTTCGGATGGAAAGCTGCTTGCCGTTCGCAGTGGAATGAATTCTCAGCGTAATTTTGGCGCAGATGTTATCTCGCGGATAAATTACTGCAATGAAAATTCTTTGGCACCGCTACAGAAAGCTATTATTTCACAGCTTAACCAAATGATTTCGGATGCCCTTTCTTTTGCCGGAGTCACTCCTGAAACAGTGAAAGAAATCGTAATTGCAGGAAATACTACGATGCTCCATCTCTTGACGGGACTTAATCCATATGGAATCGCAGTTTATCCCTTTACGCCGGAAAGTCTTTTTGGAAATGAGCTGAAACAGGGATTTTTTAAGTCTGCTCCCGATGCACGTGTTTACCTGCCCGGCTGTATCAGCTCCTATGTGGGTGGAGATATTACCTGTTCCATATTGGCGAGCGGAATGATGAATAATAAAACTGCACTTCTTCTCGACCTTGGAACCAATGGGGAGATGGCTCTATGGTATCATGACTGTCTTTATTGTTGCTCCACTGCGGCGGGTCCGGCATTTGAGGGGGCAGGTATGCAGATGGGAATGACAGCAACTGACGGTGCTATAAATAGAGTCTGGATGGAGAACGATAAGATGCGTTACTCGGTCTTGGGAGAAGCAGTGCCTAAAGGAATCTGTGGTTCAGGTATTATCGATGCAGTTTGTACGTTTATTCGTCTTGGCTTAATTGATGAAACCGGTCGAATCGACGAGGAACAGGAAGTATACAGAAATTACGGTATGGATTTTGAAGGCTTTCCGGCATTGAAGATAGGAAACAGCGTGGTATTTATTACACAGCAGGATATCCGCAAATTGCAGCTTGCAAAATCGGCTATCTCTGCCGGAATCAGCACGCTTTTGCATGAATCCGGCTGTTTGGCGGACGAGGTGGAAAAGCTGTATCTGGCCGGCGGATTCGGCACTTATATCGATCTCGATTCTGCTGTGGGAATCGGTCTTTTTCCGGGTGAACTGAAAGAAAAAACGGTCTCAATCGGAAACGGTGCCGGTGCAGGAGCATCGATGCTGCTGCTTGATCGTGATGCTTTGAAAGAAGAGAAAAAAATCATGGAATCTGCGCAGGAAATAAACCTTTCATCCAATCCTGTTTTTATGGAACAATATGTGGAGCAAATGATGTTTTAGAGTGAAAATCGGCGATGAAACAGTATTGATTTCCGTCGTTTATGGTGTAAAATATAAGAGAATATGATGGTTAAAAGGCCGCCGCATTTAGTATTGCTTTTTGCGGATCCGGCTGTTGAAAGGAAGAAAATCATGGGAAAATATTCTATTGGTGTAGACTTTGGCACATTGTCCGGGCGTGCAGTTCTTGTTGATGTTCAGACAGGTGAAGAGCTTGCGAGCAGTACTTTTGAATACCCTCACGCAGTTATGGATGAAGCACTTCCGGATGGTACTCCTTTGGGACCGGATTGGGCTTTGGAACATCCTCAGGATTATCTCGATGTTTTTTCACACACGATTCCCGCGGTTTTGGCGGAAACTCATGTTTCTCCGGACGATGTCATCGGCGTAGGCGTTGACTTTACGGCGTGTACTGTGTTGCCGGTAAAAAGTGATGGCACACCACTTTGCTTTTTGGAGCAGTTTAAATCCAATCCGCATTCTTATGTAAAGCTTTGGAAACATCATGCTGCGCAGGATAAAGCAAATAAGCTTAATGAAATTGCAGAAGCAAGAGGCGAAAAATGGCTTTCCCGTTATGGCGGAAAAATTTCCTCTGAATGGCTTGTACCGAAAATCTGGCAAATTCTTGATGAAGCGCCGGAAGTATACGAGGCAATGGATTGCTTTGTTGAGGCAACCGATTGGGTCGTGTGGCAGCTGACCGGAAAGATGACCAGAAACAGCTGTACGGCAGGTTATAAAGCTATTTGGCATAAACGCGATGGCTATCCGTCCAATGAATTTTATAAAGCGCTTGATCCGCGTTTGGAACATGTAGTTGATGAAAAACTCAGCAGAGATATTACATCTTTGGGGTCAAAGGCCGGCGAAATCTCTGAAGAGGCGGCGCGTTTAACCGGTTTAAAAGTTGGAACAGCGGTTGCAGTGGGCAACGTTGATGCGCATGTTTGCGTTCCGGCTGTAAAAATTGACGGCCCCGGAAAAATGCTTGCAATTATGGGAACATCTACCTGCCATATGCTGCTTGGCACCGAAGAGAAACAGGTTCCGGGCATGTGTGGCGTGGTTGAAGACGGCATTTTGCCGGGCTTTTACGGATACGAAGCCGGACAGAGCTGTGTCGGCGATCATTTTGCCTGGTTTATTGATAATTGCCTTTCCGCCGAATATGTTGCAGACGCCAAGGCAAAAGGAATTAATATACATAAATATCTCCGCCAGAAAGCGGAACAGCTTTGTCCGGGAGAAAGCGGATTGGTTGCTCTTGACTGGTGGAATGGTAATCGTTCTGTTTTGGTTGACGTTGACTTAACGGGCGTGATTCTTGGCATGACGCTTTTAACAAAGCCGGAGGAAATATATCGTGCCCTGATTGAAGCGACTGCATATGGTACTCGCACAATTATTGAAACATTCCGCAACAGCGGCGTTCCGGTTAACGAGTTCTATGCTGCAGGCGGTATTGCTGAAAAAGATCCGATGACCATGCAGATTTATGCGGATATCATTAATATGCCGATTAAAATTTCCGGAAGTTCTCAGGGTCCGGCACTCGGTTCGGCTATTTTCGGCGCAGTTGCGGCAGGAAAGGATCGCGGCGGATACGACAGCATTTTTGAGGCGGGCAGTGTTATGGGTAAACTGAAAGATACGGTTTATACTCCAATTCCGGAAAATGTTGCGGTTTATGATAAACTTTTTGCAGAATATAAATTGTTGCACGATTATTTTGGACGCGGTGCAAATGACGTGATGAAACGACTGAAAAAAATAAAAAAAGAAGTCGTTGCTTCAAAATAATAATCCAATCGAGGGAATGAAATTATGCTGGAAAATCTGAAACAGAAAGTATACGAGGCAAACATGCTTCTTCCGGCGCATCATCTGATCACTTTTACCTGGGGTAACGTTTCGGGGATTGACAGGGAGAAAGGCTTGATTGTTATCAAGCCAAGTGGCGTGGAATATGATGCAATGCGACCGGAAGATATGGTTGTTCTTGATTTGGACGGTAATAAGGTTGAGGGCGATTTAAACCCTTCTTCTGATACCGATACGCATCTTGAGTTTTACCGTAATTTTAAGGATATCGGCGGCGTGGTTCATACTCATTCAAGATGGGCGACCATTTGGGCACAGGCCGGCCGGGGAATTCCGGCATACGGCACAACACAGGGGGATTATTTCTATGGAGAGATTCCCTGTACTCGCGCAATGACACCGGAAGAAATTGCGGATGCCTATGAACTTAACACCGGAAAAGTTATTGTGGAGCGGTTTAAAGGGATTGATCCTAACCATATTCCCGGTGTTCTTGTAAAGAGTCATGGGCCTTTTACATGGGGAAAAGATCCGTTTGACGCAGTTCACAATGCGGTTGTGCTTGAAGAGGTTGCTATGATGGCATGGCATACAGAGATGCTTCGCGGTGCAGTAACGACTCCGATGCAGCAGGAACTTTTGGACAAGCATTTTCTGCGTAAACATGGTCCGAATGCTTATTACGGGCAGAAAAAATAAACCGTTGCCTTTCGGCGCACTGCTTTTCGGTGTGCTGTTATATAAAAATTTTTACTCTGAAAGGATGTACCACTATGAAATTATTCGTCGATACCGCTAATGTTGATGACATTAGAGAGGCCAATGACCTTGGCGTCATCTGTGGCGTTACCACCAACCCGTCTTTGATTGCAAAAGAGGGAAGAGACTTTGTTGAGGTTGTCAAAGAAATCACTGAAATTGTTGATGGCCCGATCTCTGCTGAAGTTATTTCTCTGGAAGCACCGAAAATGGTTGAGGAAGCTCTTGAGCTTGCTAAGATTCATAAAAATATTGTTATCAAAATTCCGATGTGTGCAGAGGGCCTTAAAGCCGTTAAACAGTTGACCGCTAAAGGCATTAAAACCAATGTAACCTTGATTTTCTCTGCTGCACAGGCACTTCTTGCTGCAAGAGCAGGTGCTACCTATGTTAGCCCGTTCCTTGGCCGTTTGGATGATATCGGCTCTGAAGGTATGATCCTGATTGAGGATATCGCACAGATCTTTGCAGTTCATGAGATCAAAACTGAGATCATTGCGGCTTCTATCCGTAATCCGATTCATGTAATTGAGGCTGCAAAAGCCGGCTGCGATATCGCTACTATTCCGTTTGGCGTTATTAAACAGATGATCGGTCATCCGCTCACCACTGCCGGTATTGAACGTTTCCTTAAAGACTGGGAAGGCGTTCCGAAGAAGAAATAATTAGTAAAGTTGAAGCATAAAAAGCCTCTGCCATATGGCAGAGGCTTTTTTCTATTGCAGGTTATTTTATAAACTTTTCTGCCAGCCTTTCAAACCGCTTGCAGACATCTTCAATTTCCAGGTATTCCGGCATCTGGTTTAAATAGATATGCATCCTCCCCTGAAAAGGTCGGATCCATTGATCTGGGATATGATCGAGACCGATTACAGCACCAAGAATACTGCCGGCTGTCGCTCCTGTGCAATCGTTGTCACCGCTCATTGCAATAGTCTCACCAATTGCTTTGGTAAAATCTTTTTGAGCAATAACCAGTCCCATTACAACATGAAGGGCATTTGTTAAGGCGCTCCCGTTAAACATACCGTCGTAAACGCTCCAGACAAGATCGGATGCCTCTTTATAATTGTGATATTTTTCAATATTATCAAGCGCCCACCGGATTCCTTCCGCAAAAAGACAGTTATTCGGGATTTCTGTAAGCCCTGTTTTTATTGCATCAATCGGGTCGTTAACAACAAAAGCAGCTGAAATGGTAGCAGCCATAAACATGGAACCGTAAATACCATTTCGTCGGTGATTGGTATATGCGTCTTTATAAGCAAGCTCCGCCGCTTTTTCCGGCCATCCCGGAACGACATATCCGTAAGCGTCGGCTCGGGTCCATGCTGCAATGTTTTGTAAATTAGGGTTCTGATTTAAGCCGGCTTCCGGAAAAGAAACACCGCACAACAGATTTTTTTGCATGATACGCTCGCCCCACCAGCAGCCCCGTGTTCCATCCATTGCCTCTCCGCCGAGCGGAAGATAGGTTTTCCAAATATTGGACATATCATCCGAAGTAAAATCAAGGCCGTATTTTTCAAGCGTTAACAGTCCTAGCAGCGTATAAATTGTATCGTCGTCCGGCGGGACAGCGTCCATATGCCCCTGAGTTAAGTCAATTTTTTGTCCTACGATATAATGCGGAGCATAGGGTGTGTGGATTTTGCTCCAATAATTCTCCAGTGGATATTTATCATTGCAGTATTCGGCCCATTGCTCCATTTCTTCCACACTGCGAAATTCTAAAGCCGCTCCAAGTGTACAACCGGCCATGCGACCGTTGAAAGCGCCGCGCAAACGATTTCCGTAGTCATAAGGCAGAGAAGTGGACAATCGTCTCGGACCTTCCGGACGCAGTCTTTTTATTTCTTCCAAAGAGTTGGGTTCGTCCGGATCATCTGCCGATAAAACAAGCGATTGAAATTCAGAAAGCTTTTGATCAATTTCTTTGTGAAATTCATCAAATAATTTCTTTCCTTCTTTAGCTTTTCCGAACTCAGCGGAAAGTTGGAGATAGCGGGCTAAAAAATCGGTTTTCTCTTTGATTTCATCCATAAAGATTGGAGGGTAGTGTATATCACTGATTTTCATTTTTATTCCCCTTTTTCTAGATAAAAATAAAGTGCAGAACATGCCGGGTATGGAATGTTCTGCACAAAAAATAATTAATACTTAATAGCGATAAAGGCATCTCCAATGATCGGTAATGGGCGAACATACCCACTGCAGGTGGAAAGAATTCCGTAAATCATTAGAAGCAAAGAGGTGATGTTTAAAATGAAATTTACAGGCCATGCGATGAATCCTAAGTGAACAACCCCGAATACAAAAGAGAGCAGGGAAGTAACCAAGCCCACAATTATCTCAAAAATGAATAAAATGATTCCCTGATTTGAATGATATTTAATATAACGCGAATTTGGTTTTACGATCAAAGGAATGATAAATAAAATACTGAGATAACTGAGGATGCAAAGGTATTTGTTTCCTTTAACATCGTTGGGGTCCGGAATAAAAGTGGGTTTTTCTCCAAAAATATGCAGGTTCATTTTTCTTTCTTCCTTTCTTTCTTTTTTTATCCTTCTATTTCAGGATAATTTCCTAAAAATTTAAAATAGGGAAATTCACCGGCAAGGTTATTGATTAAATGGTAAATCAGAGGAGAACGCAGATTCCCCAAAAAGTCGATGTAAAAAATGACATCGAAATTTTTGGTACCGATTGGCTTTGATTCAATCTTTGTTAAATCCACGCCGGCCGCGGAAAAAGCGGTTAAGAGCTTGTAAAGGCTTCCGGGCTGGTTGGAAATAGCAACCGCAATCGAAATCATGTTGGCGTTTTCGTGCAGCTGCATGATCTTTGAAATGCACATGAAACGGGTATAATTTTCTCCCGAATCCTGAATTCCTGACTCAAGAATCTGCAGACCGTAAAGTTCGGCCGATTTTACCGAACAGATAGCGGCTGCCGGTTCGTCTGACTCGCTTACATATTTGGCAGCCATCGCCGTGTTCGAAAATTCGCAGGGCTTATAGGACGGGTTTTGTTCAAAAAAACCGGAGCATTGCCGCAATGCCTGTTCGTGTGAATATACATTACAAATTTGATCTTTGGAAACTCCCGGTCTTGCAGCAAGACAATGATCGACTTTTACCTTGATTCCGTGATTGATGTAAAAGTCGTGTTTTTTCATCAGGGAATAAACCGCCGTAACAGAGCCGGCGTTCGAGTTGTCAATCGGAAGAAGACCGCAGTCAACCTCGTCATTTTCAACCGCCTTAAAAACGTCTTCAAACTCCTTTGTGAAAACAATATCACTGCCGGGAAAAAGCATTTCAGCAGCAATATGCGAGTAAGCCCCCTGCGTTCCTTGACAGGCAATTTTGGGATGCGTTAGATGAACCGATCCCTCTTTTAATACCTCTTTGATTTGAAGAGTAATTGGTTCCGGCTCGGAAATTTGAATTTTTTGATGAAACTTTGAAAGCTCCATCAGGGTGGTGAAAAGAACACGCGCATCGGTTTTGTAAGGGGCGTTTGCGCGCTCGGCAGCCCGGTCTAATACCTGCTGCTCTCGTTCCGGATGGAAAATAGGCAATCCGTTTTCCATTTTATAACGTGCGACTTCCTGAACAATGTCCATACGCTCTTCAAAAAGGGAGAGAAGCTGCTTGTCAATTCGATCAATTTCGCCTCTGAGTGAAGTTAAATCCATTGTTGCTCCTTAATTAATCGTTTTCGTGCAGACCACAGCATTTTTTATATTTTTTTCCGCTTCCGCATGGACACGGATCATTTCGTCCGATTTTTTGCTTTCTTACCGGCTGTTTCTTTACCGATTTATCTCCTCCGCCGAGCGAGACCGCTGTCGGTTTTGCAACCTGCTCACGTTTAGGCTCATCATTGGACTTAAGCTGAACAGTCAACAAAAGCCGTGCGGTATCGGCGCGAATGGATTCGACCATGGCATCAAACATATCAAAGCCTTCCAAACGATATTCAACAACCGGATTACGCTGTCCGTAAGCCCGCAGGGAAATACCGCGGCGCAGTTCATCCATTGCGTCGATATGATCGATCCATTTTGTATCCACTGTTTTAAGCAGAATAACGCGTTCTAATTCTCTGAGAAGCTCCGAGCCAAAGAGTTTTTCACGTTCACTGTAAAGATTCATCGCTTTGTCAATAAGCTGGTTTGTAATATCGGATTTCTCTAAATCTGCAAGTTCATTTACTGTATAGTTCAGATCATTAGGACCGGTCAGATAACCCATATAATGATCGCGAAGTCCGGTAATGTTCCAATTATCGTGTACTTCGTCATCGGACAAATACTGGTTCACGGTTTCCTCAATGGTCTCCTTGATCATGGAGAGAATGGACTCGTGAATATCTTCGCCGTTCAATACTTTAGAGCGCTGGCCGTAAATGATTTCACGCTGACGGTTCATAACGTCGTCGTATTGCAGAACATTTTTACGAATTGCAAAGTTGCGTCCCTCAACGCGGCGTTGTGCGCTTTCGATAGAATTGCTGAGCATTCGATTTTCAATCGGCTGATCTTCATCAATATTCAGTGCATTCATCAGATTTTGAATCCGTTCGCCGCCGAATAACCGCATCAGATCATCTTCGGCAGAAAGAAAGAATCGGCTTTCGCCCGGGTCGCCCTGACGTCCGGAACGTCCGCGCAACTGATTATCAATTCGACGAGATTCGTGTCGCTCGGTACCGAGAATGAAAAGACCACCAGCCTCTTTAACAGCCTCCGCCTCCGGCTTAATCTCATTTTTATATTTTGAATTAAGGTCCTGATAAGTTTTACGCGCGTTTAAAATTTCATCGTCGTCCGTTTCGGCAAAACTGGTTGCCTGCGCTATCATTTCATCGCTGTAGCCCTGTTTGCGCATATCGTGCTTTGCAAGATATTCCGGGTTTCCTCCCAGCGCAATATCAGTACCACGCCCTGCCATATTAGTGGCGATGGTAACAGCGCCCTTTTTACCTGCCTGTGCAATAATTTCGGCTTCTTTATCATGGTATTTGGCGTTTAAAACCTCGTGCTTAATTCCTTTGCGCTTAAGCATATTGCTTAAATGTTCGGATTTGTCGATTGAAACGGTACCGACCAGAACCGGCTGCCCTTTTTCATGGCATTTTACAATCTGCTCGATAACCGCGTTATATTTAGCGTTTTCGGTTTTGTAGATAACGTCGGGGTTGTCTTTACGAATGACCGGCTTGTTGGTTGGAATTTCGATAACATCGAGCTTGTAAATTTCACGGAATTCACTTTCCTCGGTCATAGCGGTACCGGTCATACCGGAAAGCTTCTCATACAATCTGAAAAAGTTCTGGAAAGTGATGGTTGCAAGAGTTTTGGACTCCCGCATAACGTTTACACCTTCCTTGGCTTCAATTGCCTGATGTAGGCCCTCATTATAACGACGACCCATCATCAAACGTCCGGTAAACTCATCTACAATAATGACTTCGCCGTCTTTGACAACATAATCGACATCTCTATGCATGATGCCATAAGCGCGAATCGCCTGATTGACATGATGAAGAATGGTCATATTGTCTGCGTCCATCAGGTTTTCAACATGGAAGAATTCCTCAGCTTTTTTTACGCCGCGTGGGGTAAGCGTAGCAGTTTTGGCCTTTTCGTCAACAATGTAGTCGGCATCCAGATTTTCGTCTATTTCTTCTTTGTCGTCCAGCTCAGTTACTTTATAGACTTTTAAACGTTTTGCAAAGCTGTTAGCAATATTATATAGCTCGGTGGATTTATCGCCTTGTCCGGAAATAATAAGCGGAGTACGCGCCTCGTCGATTAAAATGGAGTCAACCTCATCGACAATGGCATAGTGGAATCCACGCTGTACTTTGTTTTCTTTGTAAATTACCATATTATCCCGCAGATAATCGAATCCGAGCTCATTGTTGGTTCCATAGGTGATGTCGCAGTTATATGCGGCACGACGTTGGTCGTTGTCCATATCATGAACAATCAGTCCGACTGTAAGCCCTAAGAAATTATATACCTTTCCCATCCACTCAGAGTCACGAGTAGCGAGATAGTCATTTACCGTTACTATATGAACGCCTTTTCCGGTAAGAGCGTTTAAATAAGCAGGAAGGGTGGAAACAAGCGTTTTACCTTCACCGGTTTTCATTTCGGAAATTCTTCCCTGATGCAGTACGATACCACCGATAATCTGTACCGGAAAATGCTTCATTCCCAGGACACGCCAGGCGGCCTCGCGGCAGGTTGCAAAAGCTTCCGGCAAAAGAAGATCCAGACTCGCACCTTCTTCGTAACGGTGCCGCAGAATATTGGTTTGTGATTTCAGTTCGGCATCGCTCATTTCCGAATAGATATGTTCAAGGTCCAGTACCTGCTGCATGATCGGTTTAATACGTTTCATTTCACGATTTGAATATGTGCCGATGATTTTATCAAGAATCCCCATCTGGTTCACCTCATGTTTTCTAAGCCGTACGGCTCCAATAATATATCACGTTATATTTTAAAGGTTTCACTGTCAAAAGTCAAACAATCGAAGGGGGTATTCTGTAATATATTTGTGAACAACAAATAAAGTTTGATGTCGATTCCCGATTCCTGTCGTAATTTTGCAGAAAGAAAAGAATCACTCGTCAAAACTCTTGCGTTTTTATCAAAATTCGAGTATAATAAAAACGTATGTTATATCGACAGACAATAGCAAAACCGAAAGGAGCATTTATATGAACTATTCTCATGAAGTTGAGAAAATGTGTGTTCTGACAAAAGGCCCGCACCACGGCCCTGCGCCAATTCCGGAGGAGGGCAAATGGGTAAAAGCGTATGAAATAAAAGACATTTCCGGCCTGTCTCATGGTGTAGGCTGGTGTGCGCCGCAGCAGGGTGCTTGTAAACTGACTTTGAATGTTAAAAACGGTATTATCGAAGAAGCTATGGTTGAAACCCTTGGCTGCTCCGGTATGACTCATTCGGCGGCAATGGCAGCTGAAATTCTGCCCGGAAAAACCATGTTGGAAGCACTTAACACTGACTTGGTTTGTGATGCCATTAACGTTGCAATGCGCGAAATTTTCAAACAGTTGGCTTACGGTCGTTCTCAGACTGCTTTCTCTGAAGGCGGACTTCCGATTGGCGCCGGTTTGGAAGACCTTGGTAAGGGCCTGCGTTCTCAGGTTGGTACCATGTTCAGTACTAAGGATAAAGGCGTTCGTTATCTTGAGCTTGCTGAAGGTTACGTTCTTTCTATGGGCGTTGACGAAAACGGCGAAGCGATCGGCTATAAATTTGTAAAGCTCGGCAAAATGCTGGAGGATATCCGCCACGGTGTTGATCCGAATACTGCGTACGAGAAAAATATCGGTACATATGGCCGCTATGATGAAGCTGCCAAATATGTCGATCCTCGTGAAGAATAATTGAGGGAGGATAAGTAGATGGCACAGTTTGAAGGAAAAGAAAGAAGAATGCCTAAAATCGAGAAATGTCTTGCTGAGTATGGCTTTGCCACCCTTGAGGATGCAAGAGATTTGTGCTTGTCCAAAGGCATTAATGTAGATGAGATTGTAAAAGGTGTACAGCCGATTGCTTTTGAAAACGCAGTTTGGGCTTATACACTTGGTACTGCCGTTGCGCTGAAAAAAGGTATTAAAGTTGCTGCCGACGCTGCTGAAGCGATTGGTATCGGTTTGCAGGCTTTTTGTGTTCCGGGTTCCGTTGCAGAGCAGCGTAATGTTGGACAGGGCCACGGTAACCTCGGCGCTATGCTTCTGCGTGAAGAAACAGATTGCTTCTGCTTCCTCGCCGGACATGAGTCCTTTGCGGCTGCTGAAGGCGCCATCGGTATTGCGCGTACTGCTAACAAAGCCAGAAAGAAACCGCTTCGTGTAATTCTTAACGGCCTTGGCAAAGATGCGGCTTATATCATTTCGAGAATTAACGGGTTTACCTATGTTGAAACAGATTATGATTTTTACACCGGCGATTTGAAAATCGTTCGCGAGGTTTCTTTCTCCAGCGGTGAGAAATCCAAAGTTCGCTGCTATGGTGCAAATGATGTTCTCGAAGGCGTTGCAATCATGAAGCTTGAAAAAGTTGATGTTTCTATCACCGGTAACTCCACTAACCCTGTTCGGTTCCAGCACCTTGTAGCCGGTACTTATAAGAAATGGGCTATGGAAAACGGTGTTAAATACTTCTCTGTTGCTTCCGGCGGCGGTACAGGCCGTACACTTCATCCGGATAACATGGGTGCAGGTCCTGCTTCTTATGGTTTGACCGACTCTATGGGCCGTATGCATGGCGATGCTCAGTTTGCAGGTTCTTCCTCTGTTCCTGCTCACGTTGAAATGATGGGCTTGATCGGTATGGGTAACAACCCGATGGTAGGTGCTACTGTTGCTTGCGCTGTTGCTGTGGAAGAGGCAAATAAATAAGTTTTTTCCTAAAGTTACAGGGGTATTTTCGATATACTTTAATGAAGCGAAATTAGCTCATCGAAAGATGTTTCTTTCGATGAGCTTTTCGTCTGTTATGATGCGTTGCGTTTTATTCCATTATTTTTAGCTGTAACATTTGTATGTTTAAAATTAAAACTTTCTGAAAGTCGGTCTTGATTTTGTCATGACAATCATGTATAATATATAAGTCATATTTAAATAATTCATTTTGCTACTGTGGCTCAGGGTAGAGCAGCTCACTCGTAATGAGCAGGTCGTCGGTTCAAATCCGACCAGTAGCTCCATCATTACTCCACGATGTGGAACACACGTTGAACCCCCTTGATTTTCAAGGGGATTCAACGTTTTTTGATTATCTTTCTAAATTCACTTTTCAGGGCAAACAATTTGTGGTTTTCTCGGTATAACAGGACTTGAACCGTCGGTACTGCTTTAAATCGTGCCCCGAGAGGTAAAGGAAGCGTCTTTTCTTACGAATTCAAAAAAGGTAAGAGAAGACGCACTACTTTTATCTGAAAAACGAAATGAAAGGTGCTATTTATGAGCGAAAAATTAAAAAAAGAACAGACTGCCCCCTTGGAAACTGATATCAAAAAATCAGTATTAATTGATTTCCGGACATCGCAGAAAACGCCCCTGTGAACGGCACAGAGGCGGGAAAAACAACCGTTAATACCAATTTGCAAGGGCATACGTCGCAGGAGCAGAAAACCATTTTAGAATACCAAAATGCGGTTGATCCTAATTTGGTTAATTATATCAAAAATGTCCAGAAAAATCCGGATGGCAGCTACCTTAATTTTGAGGTAAAGCCGGTTAGTCCTAGGGAAGTATCTGATATCAAGGGTTTAACCGGGATTGATATTACTGGGTATCGCCATAATATAAAACCAAGTGCGATTGAACATATTATCAAACGGCATGGTAAAAATGGTAAAGCAGACCACAGTATGGCTAATGTTGAGGATATAGCCCGGATTCCCTATGTGTTGGAGAATTATGATCGTGTTGAGCGAGGTAAATTGCCAAACGGAAAGGAACGTTACAGTAAGGCTTATAGCGATCGAAATCAAAGGCCGTCTCCTACTGTAGTCTACTCTAAGGCAATAGATGGAACGTTTTATGTTGTGGAAGCAGTTCCGGATTCAAACACTAAAATATTGCAGGTGGTGAGCGCATACATAAGCAAAAACGGCATAAAAAAAGAAGCATATCAGGTGCCAGATACGGATAACCGCCTCCAGCTGAACGTCCAAAACGAGCCTGAGCTAGCTTCTACCCCTATTATATCCGCTTCCTCACAAAATAGCAACAGCGGGAATAAAATTTTCTCGCCTGCGAATGATGCAGAGGCGGGGAGGACGTCTTGGAAACAACGAGTGTCAAATCATAACGGGGTTTATACAATAATTTCATCTGACGGTCAGCGTTCCTATACAGTTCCAGCTTCTCAAGAAGTATCTTATAGTGTTACCAATAACGGTACTGTCAAACTCAATAAGTCTGTAGCTGAATCCGTTAATTCAAAAGATTATCGTGATTTTGCAAAAGCATATGCGGATAAAAATTTAGTATCAAAGATTGATTCGCACGGAAATATGTTGGAAGCAAAACCAATAACAATTTTATCCGATGGAAACAAAGTAATCATTACACCTAAAGGCATTAATGATGTAGCAAAGAAAATCCGCGGCCAGGGAATGAAGTCAAAGGATAACTTAGACAGTATATTTTTGTTGGATAAAATCATAGAAAACTCTCATAAGGTTGGTGAATCTCCCAATACTAAGGGTCGTGTTAATCCGTTTTCTTATTATGAATCCAACTTTTCTGTAGGTAACCGAAACTATAAAGTGAATCTAAGAATTAAAAACACCCCGCAGAATAATCAGTATTATTATCACTCTCTTGAAAATATAGAAATAGCGCCGTCCAACGAAACTTCCTACCATAATAATGGCGGCCCGGATCTAATAGTGAACGACGCTATTTCTACCCCCATTATACCCAATTCTTCTCAAAATAGCAACAGCGGGAATAAAATTTTTTCGCCGCCGGGGCTTGATCTCTCAAAATCAGTTAAAAATATTGCAAAAAACACAAGGCGAAAACGGTACTGTCACATGGAATAAGACAGAAAAAGATTCGGTTTCAAACGCGGCGGATGCTTTTAATCAAAAATGGGGATTCAGACTGATGTTGCCACTCCTAATGTAGATACAGACGTTGCCGCCTTTTTGAAAGACGGAAAAATTGTATTAAATGCAAATAAAATTGATACCTATCAGGGCGCGGTAAGCAAGATCGCTCATGAGGCAACACATATCGTAGAGAACACAGAAGCCTTTAAAAGAAATTCACAAGGCAGCAACAGAGTATTACAAAGCGGTATTCTCAAACATCAAGTCAAACGATATGAAGGAAGCAATTGCAGAGCGATATAAAGGTCTTGTTAATCTAAACGAATCCGAAAGCATTTCCGAGATGACAGCTGCTTTTCTTGAAGAGATCTGCGGGGGTAACGATTATGTGGGAGAACGTGCGTCCAGAATCCTTTTAGAGAAAAGCCCGAACGCCTTTAAGAAAATTGTTCAGTTTTTTAAAGACAAGGTAAACTATTACAAGCAGCTGATTTCCTTTGATTTAACAAAGAGCCAGAAGCTTGAGCTGCAGGCATCCGAAAAAGCTCTGAAGAACCTTGAAAGAGGGCTCAAAGCATACCGAAACGGAAAGGCAGAGGCTCCGCAGGGGGTAAGGTATAGCATCAACCCAGATTTCGCTCGTAAATACGATCAATGGGATAAACAAAAAATCGGTTTTCAGTTTTTAATTGGTACAACATCAAAACCTTTACAAAGTATTGGTATTAACGATAAAAAAATATATTGGGATTCATCAAAAATTAAGAAAATCAAGGAAAAACATATTGCAATGACTGATGATGTTATTAAACAAGTCCCTAATATTCTGGAATATCCAATATTAGTGATGGAATCTCAAACAGTTAACGGAAGATTAACTATATTTGGAGATGTTTATGATGCAAAAGGTTCACCAGTTTTAACTGTTTTGGAGCTTAATCCTATAGGCAAAGATGGTCACACCCTTGATATTATTAAAGTTGCAAGCGCTTATGGAAAAAGACACAAATCCTCAAAGATTGATCGATAATAGCAAAATTGTTTATATTGATTCAAATAAAAAAGAATCAATAGTTGGCTGTCGGTTAATAGGCTCCAATTGCCGTTACCCAGTTCCGCTATTGATTCTGACACCAATATAACACCAAATGAGCGCGGTGTCAATAGTAGTATACGCAAAAATTCAGGTTCTGATACGCAATATTCCTACGGCGAAGGCACCTTTACCGATTATCTCATGCAGTTTATGGCGAAGAAGTACGGGACCATTCCCAAAGGTGAAAATACATATCGAGAAGTTTTTGTACCGAAACAGACCAGCGACAATACAAAAACAATGCGTGGCGTAAGAACAATACTTGAATCGAAATCAACTCCCGATTCTATGGTGGACCATTTAAAAAAGGAAATTGTGGAAGAGGCGTTTGCGTATAAGGTTATCAGCGATAAGTCCGCCCAAGACTATGCGGATCGCGAAATCCAGATGCGCGGTTTCAGCGGCGCAATGGATATGATAATATCTTGCGTTTAGTGGATGATCCTGATGTTATAAAACCGATTCGCTTTTTGCGGGAACGAGAAATTGTTCATTACCAACGTTTTGGTGAAACAGAACAATCACTATGGAATGACCGAAGCCGGATGACTGATAATCCGCTTGCAATCAAGAAAACACGCCGGAGCAGTTACATAGAAATGCACATCTGTAAATTTTCAGAATTTTTTTGAATTTCATCTTGACTTCAAGACGAAGTTTGAGTAAAATTTACTATATATAAGTTCATATAAAAAAGGGAGCTTGACAGGAATGAAAACAACAGAGTATAATTTTTCCAGCCAGCCAAGGCTAACTCTGTCCATTTTACTTGTCAAGCGGAAAATTACATAAATCATTCAGGCGTATTCTGCCCGTTTTACAGCGGGCGGGATGCGTCTTACTTTCGTTTTTTTGCGTTTGCGGAAAAGGTGGTGGTTGGATATTGAAGTCTTAATTAAGACCGGCAAACACATTTTTGTCGGTTAAATTCATTCTCTTTTTCCAGTATGTCCGCTGTTAGAGGGAACAATGGATCGGACAAATCAAGAAAAAATGGAGGAACTGTTATGAAGAAAAACTGTTGGCAATCTTTATCTGTCTTGTAATGGTAGCTGGATTGCTACCTACCGTAGCCTTTGCTGCGGAAAACTACAATCTGTATGTAAACGGCGAACAGTTCACAAGCGAAAAGCTCTCTATCGCTTGTGGAGAAGGAACCGCAAGCTATGACCCGAATACAAAGACCCTTACGCTTAACAATGCCGCAATTACAAACGGCGGCAAAAGCGATGAAAGTCCTAAGTACGGTATCAGAGTAGTCGGAGACACCGATTTAACAATCAAACTTTCCGGCACAAACAGCATTACTTTAGATAACGGCGGCGGAATTTTTGCAGACGGTAGCAGTGATAATTACAATATTATCGGTGACGGTAAGCTTACAATCAATGTAAAATGGGATGCACTCTATACGCTTAATGGCAACATCAGCATATCCGAAGGTGCAAAGCTTGATATAACTTCTGCCAAGGGCTGCGGAATTACTTCTTATAATAAAGGAATACTTTCCATTGACGGCGCAAAGGTTGCGGTTTCTTCCTATTACACTGCTGCAAGCGCCAAGGAACTGGAAATCAAAAACAACAGTGAGGTTGTTTTGACCGCAAGCGCGGATCAATTTAACGCAGTGTATATGGGCGATGAAAACGGCGCGGGCAAAATTGAAATTATCAACTCCAAGGTGGAAGCAACAAGCTATTATCCCGCTTTGTTTACCGAGGGCAATCTGACGGTTAACGGCGGCAAGGTAAGCTGTACCTCTACTGCGGACAGCGCGATATGGACAAGAGGCAATATTTTGATCAAGGGTGGTGCTAAAGTAACCACTGACGGTAAATACCCCATGGGCGGTAACGGTACCTTCACCGTAGAAGAAGCGGAGATTGATGCAAAAAATACGAATGAGAACAATATCCCTGCAATTTTCGATGAATGTGTGCCTGTGATTGCCGATGGCTATAAGCTGACTTATGCAAAAGCTGTAGATTCTGAAGAAACAGAAATTGACCTGCTTTCTAGCGGAACCCAATATTTTGCACTTTATAAGAATGTTCATTTTATCACAAAGGCTGTTTATCCGGTTTCTTTCGTTGTAACGCCGGACGGTCTGACCAATGTGGTTATTAAAGTGAACGGACAGGAGATTAACGGCTCTGTGAGCCTGACGGCGGGAACTCATTCCGTTGAAGTAACAGCCGATAACTGCAAAGCATACACCGGCAATATAACGATCACTGCCGATACGGCAACGCACACGCAGACGATTGCAATGACTTATTTACCTGCGGACTACTCCAAGGTTGATGCAGCCATTGCCAAGGCAAACGCACTGAACAAGGACGACTACAAGGACTTCTCCGGTGTGGAAGCTGCCGTTAATGCCGTCGTTCGTGACAAGAACATTACCGAGCAGACGGAGGTTGACGCAATGGCGAAAGCTATCGAAGATGCGATTGCTGCTCTTGAGAAAAAGCCTGCCAATACCAAACCGGGAACATCCGATAAGAGTCCGCAGACCGGCGATACAAGCAATCTTGCGCTGTGGATTGCTCTGCTGTTTGTCAGCGGCGGTGTTCTGACAGGTGTAACGGTATTTGATAAGAGGAAAAAGCAGAAATAAAACCTGAATACAGACACACATATGGTACAGGGCGGCGGTTTGCGCCGCCCTTGTGCTTTAAAAAACGAAAATTTACATGTAAAAAGCCGCGAAACAGTTGCTTCCTCTTGACATTGTTCCAAGTTGAGAATATAATACAGTCAGAGAGGAGATGTAAACGATGTACAGCATAAAATACATTTCAGCTATTGAAGCGGCGGAACGCTGGCACCTTTCAAGACGCCGCGTGGTTGCTCTTTGCGGAGACGGTCGCATAACCGGAGCGCAAAAAGCCGGGGCATATTGGATAATTCCCGAAAATGCAAAGAAACCGTCAGACGCCCGTGTTAAATCCGGTAAATATATCGGAATCCACGTGGCGGAAAAGGAGTCAAACTGAGACAGAAAAGCTTTCATACACAGACCCGTAGGCAAAGGAGTTCCGGCAAAGCCCACGAGCCAACAAAAGAGAACGAGGCATCGGCTTTGCATGGCAGGGTCGATGCCTTACGGCATTTTACAGGAGGTGCGACAAATGAAAAAGATTATCACAATAGGACGCGAGTTTGGGAGCGGCGGTCGTGAGATCGGCCGCAGAATTGCAGAAAAGCTGCAGATCGCCTATTACGATCAGGAAATCGTCGCTGAGATTGCAAAGCGCACAAAGCTCTCCGAGGAATATGTGGAACGCATCACCGAAGATCGCCCGTATATGGCTTATCCCATCCATGTTGGTATGAGTTTTCATACGGTATATTGTGCTTATACTGAGTTTGACAGGAGTCTTACGGTGTTTGCCGCGCAACACAATATTATTAAAGAAATGGCGGAGAGATCCGATTGTGTTATCGTCGGGCGATGTGCCGATTATATTTTAAAGGAAAAAGATCCGTTCCGTATTTTCGTCTACGCGGATGAAGAAAGCAAACTGAAACGCTGCAGGGAACGAAGCCCGGAGGATGAAAGTTTATCCGATTCCAAAATACAAAGGAATATTCGTTCTATAGATAAAGGACGGGCAAGATATTACAACTATTTCAGCCGACAAAAATGGGGGGCACGTGAAAACTACGATCTGCTTATCAATACATCAGGTAAAGATGTCAAACAGGTTTCCGAAGCGGTTGCCGGCTATCTGAAGAGATATCTGTTTGAATGATGGATAATTTAGCCGCGGGAGTGAAATTATGCAGGCAAATTGGCCTTCAAAGCGGGATGAGCTTCTGTTCCGTGAAAGAATCGCAGGATGGCAGGAAGCGTATATGTCGGGAGGCTGAACCAGGAATAGATTGAGCTGCTCAGTCGTGACGGCTCGGAAGCGGAAAAGTTTTGGAAACTGTATAGACGCATACGCCGGGATAAACGCTGCACCGGTGTGCAGGCGGAAATGCGCAACTCGGAGATTCTCGCTAACCTTTGCCGCCTGGTCAATGAAGGAGTGATCGGTTATGACGATCTCGACGGATTCAGTGAAGAATTGCGTGAAGACGTGATTCGGATCACATCATACAATGCACATGAATCAGAATAATTCGGAGGAAATTGTGATGAAAACAAAACGATGGATGGCCGTTATTTTATGTCTGTCTGTTCTTGCAACAGGGGTGATGAGCCTTTCCGGTTGCGGGACAAAGGTTCAGGCGGCGAATCTTATGGAGGATGTTACGGCAAAGACAGTTTCCGGCAAGGCTGCGGATGATGCTTTCAAAAACAGCACTGCGGACTTTGCAATCAAGCTCTTTCAACAAACGCGAGATGGCAACAAAAACAGCCTTATCTCTCCGCTGTCGGTCATGTTGGCGCTCTCCATGACGGCAAACGGAGCGAAGGGAGAGACTCTTGCGCAAATGGAATCCCTGCTCGGAGGAGATATTCCCATGGAAACGCTGAACGAATATCTGTATTCCTATATAAAGGCGCTGCCCTCTGAAAAAACGGCAAAGTTGAATATCGCAAATTCTATTTGGTTCAGGGATAACGGATTTACAGCGGAAAAGGCTTTTTTGCAGAAAAACGCGGATTACTACGGTGCTGCGGCATACAAATCGCCGTTTGACGAAAAAACGCTGCGGGATATCAACAACTGGGTAAAGAAGAATACCGACGGCATGATAGAGAAAATCATTGATAATATTGATTCCGACGCCGTAATGTACCTGATAAACACCGTTCTGTTCGACGCTGAGTGGGAGAATATTTATAAAAAGGACGAGATCAGGGACGGCACATTTACTGCTCTTGACAGCACAAAGAGAATGGTTTCGATGATGTATTCGGCTGAGCAACGATATCTTGACGACGGCAAGGCAACTGGTTTTATCAAGCCTTACAAGAATGGTTACAGCTTTGCTGCGCTTCTGCCGAACGAGGATATTTCTCTCAGCGACTATGTTGCTTCCATGACAGGGAAGTCCTTTGTTGACACGATAAAAAATGCCAAGGAGGTTCCGGTGGAAACGGCGACACCGAAGTTTTCCTACGATTATGACATTGAAATGAGCGGGGCGCTGAAGGCGCTCGGTATGACCCTGCCGTTTGATGCTGCAAAAGCGGATTTTTCGGCGCTCGGATCTTCCGACAGCGGCAATATATTTATCAGCCGCGTGCTACATAAGGCATATATCGCCGTGGACGAAAAAGGCACAAAAGCCGGGGCGGCGACTGCTGTGGAAACGGTATATACCGCCCTTGAGGAGGGTGTTTATAAAGTGACGCTTGACCGTCCGTTTGTTTATGCCATTATTGACGATGCAGCCGGGCTGCCGGTATTTATCGGCACAGTCACAGATATCGGGAAGTAATTACAGTTAATGGTTTGCTGAAAACAGGGGAGGGCGAAAGAGTTGAAACGAAAAGTAATTACAGTGATTTTTACGGTTCTGTTGCTCAGTGCCGTATTTGTTCAGCCGACTCATGCCAACTCCGCGCAACGTCACTGGAGCGGAACAGACAGCACAGGCGCACTTGTAAAAGATAAGAACTGTCCGCTTGTGGTGGATAAGGAGCTTTTGACCTTTGATGTACAGGAGTTCCCGAAGAATTACTACAACAGTGCCGAAGAATTCCTCGCCTATACAGGTAATGTCACGGCTGAGTACACCTTCCGCAACCCCGCCGACTATGCGGTGACTGCCACGCTTGTCTTTCCGTTCGGCATTCTGCCTCATTACGGGGAATATATCTACGATTCCCCGACCGACAAGTATACCGCCGCTTCGGATACCGAAAAGTACGGTGTTAAGGTCAACGGCAAGCTGATTGATGTCACCGTACGTCATACACTCAAAGCCCGTGGCACACCCTTCTCATTAGATGAGGATATGCCGAAGCTGACAGACGGATATATCTTAGACAGCTTTTTCCGTCCCGATCTCCCTGTATGGGTACAGCAATATTCCGTTGAAGGCATCAATCCCGAAAACCAAGCCGCAACCGCTGCTTTTGTTCTGCGTGAGGATCCGACAAAAACACGGGTGCTGTGGGAGGAAAAGAGCGGCATGGCTTCACTGAAAGACGGCTTCCGGTTATCCGGCTGGACAAAAAACGGCGACACACTTACCGTATATATTTTCGGCGAGAGTCCGAAGGACGGTATCGCATGGTCACTTTATGAAAACGGTGCCTGTGAAAAGAAAATTGATGGCAATATTACATTGAAATATTCGGAACAGATGACATTTCGGGATTTTGCTTTCAAGGAATACGATAATAGCTCCGGCATATCGGAGAGTGATTGGTATAATGCGCAGGTCGCATTTCTGAACGCCGGCACCGAAGAATGGCGTCGGGGCGGAATTTACATCGAAAAATCCGCCTTTTCACTGATGCGGTGGTATGAGTATACACTGACGCTGGAACCGGGACAGACTTTGACAAACACGGTAACAGCCCCGCTGTATCCGGCAATTGATGCAGGCTACACGCCGAGTATTTATACCTACACCTATCTGCTCTCTCCTGCAAAGACATGGGCGCAGTTCGGAGAGCTGAAAATCGTGGTAAACACACCGTATTACATGACCGAAAACAATCAAGGCAGCTTTTCCAAGACGGAAAAGGGGTATCAGCTGACTCTGCCGGGTCTGCCGGAAAATGAGCTGACCTTCACATTGTCGGAATCAGAGTATCCTCGGCCTCCAAAGCTATCGCTTCCGTTCAATCCGGTCTTCCTGCTTGCAGGTTTTGCCGGCTTTGTGCTGATCGGCGGAGGTGTGATTGCCGTTGTGCTGATTATTAAAAGGAAAAAGAGCTGCGGGAAAGAGCAGTCATGAAAAAAGAGAAGCAAACCCGATTTGCGGCAGAGTTCTGCTTCGCGGATGTCCGGCGCATTTTCCTCTGACAGCGGCTGCCGGAATACTCGGCGGACTTTTGGTGGTATTCTTCTCTGAATTTCCGTCTGACGGGCTGTGGGCGGCGGCATATTGGAGCACTTCCGTTTACGGTTTTTGGATATTCACGACCTCGCTTCTTGTGCTGTGGAGCAACAAAAGATATGTCGCTTGCATCGGTTCGGGGCTGTGTATCTTTTTTATGTTCCTTGTGACGACGGTATATATGTCGCTCCGCCTTTTTTGCCGTGGCAGTACACCGTATGAGACACTCTTTGATATGATACTGCACAGCATTTCCGGCTGGCTGTGGTACAGCATCCCTCCCGCGCTTCTCAGCGCCGGGCTTGCCGCCGTGTTATGAGGAGGACGAAAAGCCGGAACAATTGGTGCGGTTCTTCGGTGGCTGCCGTTTGCTTTTCTCTGCCTTGAGATGGGCTGCCTGTTCTTTTATGTATTCACGCAAAGTATAAGACTTTTTCCGTCACTGACCGATCTTTTATGTACTGCAGGATATTTTGTTCTGATTCTGCATCCGATATTGATGAAAAGAGGTGACCGACTGACAAAACTTCAACTTTGTTCGTATAAATTTGAATATGACACCGGTGCGACTGTATCGATGCCAAAGCTGTAAAGAAAATGACAGAGAATCAACAGGCGCACAGACCCGTTATAAAAGAGAGCTGTGTGCCTGCTTTAATATTTATCATACCGACTACCCGTCTAATGTGATGAAAGGAATAACCGATATGACTTACACGAAAAAAACAACGGAAAATTTACATCGACTTGCTGCGTTATCCGATGAAAGGAACGGAATCACGCCGGATATGTACACCGAACATGCCGTGTTCAGGGGACTGAGGGATATGAACGGAAACGGCGTTGTGACCGGTCTTACCGAAATATCCACCATTAAAGCAAAGGAAAAAGCTCCGGACGGCAGCATTCATACCTGCCCCGGTGAGCTATACTACCGCGGATATAGTATCTGCGATTTGGTGGACGGATTTTCCTCGGAAAACCGTTTCGGTTTTGAGGAGATTACATATCTGCTGCTCTTTTCCTCACTTCCGAATAAAAAGGAACTGCAGCGGTTTGAAAAAATGCTTGCTGAATTTCGCAGTCTGCCTAAATCCTTTGTAAGGGATATGATTATGAAAGCGCCGGGGCAGGATGTGATGAACATTCTTTCCCGCTGCGTGTTGGCGCTCTATACCTATGATGATGACCCAGACAATATTTCCACCGAAAATGTCCTGCGGCAGTGTCTGCATCTGATAGCAACGTTTCCGATGCTGGCGGTATACAGTTATCAGTCCTATCAGCACTTTCACTGCGGGCAGAGCTTAGTAATCCACCGCCCGGAAAAAGGACTGTCCGCGGCGGAAAACACTCTGCGTATGCTACGCATCACCGGCGAATATACGCCGCTTGAGGCCAAGCTGCTCGACCTTGCCTTAGTGCTGCACGCCGAGCACGGCGGCGGCAACAATTCCACCTTCACCACGCATGTTGTGACCTCCTCCGGCACTGATACCTATTCCGCCATTGCGGCGGCGCTCGGTTCGCTGAAGGGGCCGCGTCACGGCGGCGCCAACATCAAGGTTGTGCGGATGTTTGAGGATATGAAAAAGAGCATCAATACTAAGGACGAGGACGCCGTTGCAGGCTATCTGACGGCGCTTTTAAACAGGGAGGCCTTTGACCGTGCGGGACTTATTTACGGTATCGGACATGCCGTTTACTCCGAGTCCGACCCCAGAGCCGGGCTTTTGATGGACTGTGCCGCATCTTTAGCTGCGGAAAAGGGATATGAGGAGGAGTATGCCCTTTATTCGCTGGTGGCAAGGCTTGCGCCGGAGATCATTGCGAAGAAGCGGAAAATGTACAAGGGGGTCAGCGCCAATGTGGATTTCTATTCGGGACTTATATATCGGATGCTGGATCTGCCATGCGAACTGTATACGCCGATCTTTGCAATGGCGCGTATTGTCGGTTGGAGCGCCCACCGTCTGGAGGAGCTGCAGAATGCCGGAAAGATTATTCGCCCGGCATATATCGGTGTGAAGCCTGTTCAGAAATATGTGCTGATTGAAAATAGGTGAGCAATCAAAAATACCCCCCTTGGATAGCTATCTATAAAACAGGTTTCAAAAAAATACTATAGCAGCTGCAGGACAAGGGGCTGATAAAAGGGTATGTGCCTTAACGGTACATACCCCTTTTGCTTTTTGTTCGTCTTGCAGAAGGGGTGGATAGAATTTTATGCAATTAAGGGATGGATATTTGAATTATTCTTGCCTGTAATCGGTGTCAAAAGGCAGGAATGTATGTTTTGTATCTTTGTGTTGTGCAAGCGCAGCGCATACAAAGATATAAAAATCGATTTTCTTCCCTCTCTACAGTGTCATTCTAAATTTTAGTATCAACACGCCGCTTGGCAACGCAGGTCATTACGAAAGTAATGACCTGCGCAATCGGAACGGCAAGCCATACTCCGGTCAGCATCAGCATTGGCGGTAGAATCAGGAGCATCAGCAGCGTACAAACCGGCTCGGCATACACGAGAAGGTAGGACAGCCCGTTCTTTTCCGTCGCATAGAAGTAGGAAGTCGTAATGCGAACAAACGCCAGAAACAGCAGCGTTGCGAGGAAAAACGGCAGATATTGAATGACCCCGGTATTTGCCTCCGGCGAAGCGCCGAACAGGACACCGACTTTTGCCCTTGCAAGATAGACGCCGACCATGCGACTACCGTGATCACAGTTGCGGTCAGATATGCCAGCTTTCGGGTAGCTCGAACGGAAGATCGGTCTTTCTTTTCGTAATAATGACTGATCAGCGGTGGACTGCCATCGCCTACTCCTTGCAGCAGATAGAAAATCGATGTAATGTACCCGATGCAGCCGTAAACCGCAACCGCCTGTTAGAAGCAGAAAATGATTCATAAGGAGCAGCGTGATCGTGGGAGAAAAGGTTAGTCCAAAGGGCAAAAGCGAAACCTTGAGAACCTCTTTCCAAAGACTTCATAGTTCCCGAAATCCCGGCAGTCGGAGTACTCTTTTTCACGAGAAAGAAAATGACTGCCACGCTCATGGTCGCTGCCTGTCCGATAATGGTTGCCCATGCAGCACTGGTCATTCCATGGTTCAGAAGCCACACGAAGGTATAGTCTAAAACAATGTTTGTTACAAATTCGAGAATCATAGCAATCATGGCAACGGTCGCTCTGCCCATATTACGGATAAACGGGACGAAGCCGGTTGTCAAAAGCTGAAAGACAGCACCCAGCGCAATGACGCGGGCATATTTAGCACAGAGATTAAGCGTATCACCCCTTGCACCCAGCAGATGCAGAATCGGCTCAGTAAAAAGCTAAATAGGAGCGCTGCCAATAACCCGGCAACAATCAGCATCAACAGCGTTGTTCCCGAAAAACACTCTTGCCGTTTTTTGGTTTCACCCTGTGCGTTCAGTATTGTAAAGCGAATAGCTCTCGACAAGCCAAGCCCTGTGCCGATTGCTCCGACCAGTGCAGAAACCGGATAGGCCAAGGTGATGACGGTCAAACCCACATCGCCGAGGCTTTGCCCGATAAAGAAGCCATCGACAATGGTGTAACCCCCGACAATGCGAATGCGAGGATGGATGGAATGACATAAGAAAAAATTTCTTGTTAAGTGCGGTGCTCATTTGCCTGTTTCTCAATTTCTCTTTCAAAAACAATATTGAATCGTGTTATGGCGTCCGTCATTTGCTTCATATGCTCTGCGCCCATGATGTCGAACACCCGTTCTTCCAGCGTGTGTAACGGGGAAAGAACTTCCGCTGCATAGAGCGTCCCTTTCCGTGTCAGATACACTTTTTTCTCACAGCGATCTGATTTCCCGGCTTGAAGGGAAACAAGCCCTTCCTCTTTCAGCACCCGTATGACGGTACTGACCGTTTGTTTCGACAGTCCGGTGTAATCCGCTATGGCCTTTTGTGTGATTGGCACGTGCGCTTCTATGGCATATAAAACGATCACACGGTATTGATTCTGTCCTGCGGCGGCACACTATGCCGTATATAGTGCGCTTGTCCGTCCCCACGCTTCCCACATCTTATCTTTATTGCGTTCCATTTAATAGTATTTATAAATACTATTATACCGATTCACAAAAGAGATATTCGAGAGGTCGAAACCAATAAGACCGAAACTTTAAAAGCCAAAAGTTGCTGATACACTTCTACTTGAACAGGAGACCAAATGAGGGGCTAATAAGAGTCATCGATTGTCATGCCTTATTTCCCCACCCCGTGAAAAGCAACAAAAACGCAAAAAAATTAAATTCATAGCTTTATAAACCGTTGCGTTTTTGCAAGAAATATGATATTATATTCTCAACAGCCAAGACCAGCTGTTCCTGTTTTTTGAGTAAATTCTGTTTGAATCGAGGCTGACGGTATGGATATAAGCTATAAAAAACTCTGGAAATTGCTGATTGACAGGGATATGAAAAAGAAAGACCTTGAAAAGGCTGCGGGTATCAGCAACTATGTCATTTCCAAAATGACACGGAATGAAAACATCACGGTTGAAACCGTGGGCAAAATCTGCAAAGCGCTGAACTGTACGCCGAATGACATGATGGAATTCGTGTTCGACAGTGAGATTTGATGTTGCCTTTGTATACTGTCTTTGGTAAATGCACATTTGGAATTGCCCTGTCGAAAACATATAAAATCGCCAAGGGATCGATCCTTGTCTGCGAGAGAGAAAGCGAGAGATTTCCCCTATGAAATGGAATATGAAACAGCTGCTCCCGATGATCTTGGTTTTTACAATCATTGCGGTGGCCTATTCCTGCCGGATACTGGCCATGCTCGACATCGGCGGTGCTTGGGTGAGCTATATCCGCGCGGCGCTATATTTGCTGCTGTTTTCCCTGTGGGGCTATTCCCTTGACCGACGCATTATACAGAAGCAGGCACTGCACTGCCTGCGCCTGACTGCGGCGCTGATGCTGGTGTGGCTAATTTTGCGCACGCTGAAATATGAGTTTGTCACGGACCTGACAGTGGCGCGGTACATTTGGTATCTCTACTATTTGCCCATGCTGTTTATACCGCTGCTGGGAGTGTATGTTGCGTTGACGCTGGGGAAGTCGGAGGAATACCGCCTGACCGAAAAGGCCGGCTTTTTGGTCGCTGTGCCGGGCATGCTGTTTTTACTGGTGATCACCAACGATCTGCATCAGCAGGTGTTTGCATTCAACAGCGGTGTGCCGGGTGTGCCGGACAATTATGGCTATTCCCACGGCATTTTTTACTTCTGCAGTCTGGGCTGGATGGTGGCCTGCATGACCTTTTCGCTTATCCTCCTTTTGAAGAAAAGCCGCGTCCCCAGCGGCAGCAAAAAAAGGATGAGGCCGTTTGTGGTAGCTTGCATAACGATTTTGTACGCGCTTTTGTATCTGTCTGGTCTGCCGGCTATACGCTGGTGGCTCGGGGATATGAATGTGATGTTTTGCCTTTTATATGCGGCGATTTATGAAAGCTGCATACGCTGCCGAATGATACAGTCCAATACGGGGTATGTGGAGCTGTTTGAGGCGACAACGCTGGCGGCATGTATCGCGGACCGCAACGGAAATATCGTTATCCGTTCCCGGGCTGCAGATGAAGATATGGTTTGCCCGAAGAACGGACTTCAGATCATTCGTTCCAACGGAATACGCATTTCTTCGGCACCGATCAGCGGCGGATATGTCGTCTGGCAGGATAATGTACGCCCGCTGACCGAACTTCGCACAAAGTTAAGTGAAAACAAGACCAAAATCAAAAACAACAAAGAGAAATTGCAGGAAGCTTATCTTATACAGAAAAAGCTGAATGAGTTGACCGAAAAAAACCGTATTTATGACGAATTGGAGACAAAGTACGGAAAGCAGATAGCCAGGATCGGGCAATTGCTGAAACAATGTGAGGGTGCAGAGCCTGTTGAAATACAAAACTTGCTGAAAAGAATTCTTCTGCTTGGCACTTACATCAAGCGCGGCGCCAATCTGTATTTTCTCAGCTTGGAATATGAGCTTCTGCCGCAGCAGGAGCTCCGGCTGACTGTAGATGAGGCGGTGAGGGTCATGACCGTTTGCGGCACAGAGTGCAGTGTGGTTTATCATACAACAAAACCGATGCTTTCGTTAGAAGTGACGCGTTTGTTCGATCTTTTGAAGATCGTCGCGGAAACAACGATAAACGAGCTGCATTCTCTGTTTATTTCCGTATCCGACAGTGAGATGGATCTCTCGGTGGAGTGTGCCGCGGATCTGTCTTTCCTCGTTTCTTCGAATGTAACCGTTAAGCAGGAGGACGGATTGTGGCTTATTCGCACGCTGATAGGAGGAGTGAACGGTGCATAGAATCTTAGGTTTTAATGCCATCAAAGAGAGCTTTGACCAACTTCCTACTGCCACATGTTTTTTTGATAGCACGGGTAGTATCGTCCTCTGCAACCGGCGGATGTATCAGTTGAGCCGACAGCTGCTTGACAGCGATATGCAGTATTTAGGCGAGGTGGAAGAAGCACTGTCTGACCTTCTGAATGGCATTGTACAGATTCCGAATGTAGAGAATACTTATCGGTTTCCGGACAAAAAGGTATGGAGATTTGAAAAAAACGAGGTCACCGATCGCTATGGGAAGAGCTATATACAGCTCACCGCAGCCGATGTTACCGAGCTGCAGCGTGCTTTGGTGCAGCTTACCGACGACAGCAGAAAACTGGTGGAGGATTCGGAGAAATTGAAGCAGCTTTCCGATAATGTCGGGGCATTAGCGCGGGAAAAGGAGCGGCTTGACGCAAAATCTTCCATGCACGACAACCTTGCCGCCTGCATTACACTGACGAGGCAGTACATAACAGGAGAATTTGAAGGTATTGATGCGGATGTTGTGTGCCGTGAATGGGAGAAAGTTATTACCTTTCGGGATGCAATCAGTCTGTCGGCAAAGGAAAAACTGCTTGATAGTGCAAAGACGGGTGGCGTGACCGTGAGGATAAGAGGCGAAGAACCGACGGACGGTGGGGCGGAGTTGATGTACACCGCCATGCAGGTCTGTTTAACCAACGCCATTCAGTATGCCAAGGCCACGGAAATATCCGCAAATATTTGGGAAAACGAATGCAGCTATACCGTCATGATACGAAATAACGGCAAACCGCCGGAAAAGGAGATCACCGAGGGCGGTGGCCTTACCAATCTGCGCCACAAAATAGAAAATTCGGGCGGAAAGATGACAGTACAGAGCTTACCGAAGTTTTCTTTGGTGATCGAGATGCCGAAGCATGGAAATTCGGGGGGTAACCTATGGCTATAAGGAAAATATTGATCGTTGAAGATCAGGCGCTGGCGAGAACATATCTGTGCTCCTGTGTGGAGAAGTGCACAGATTGCGAGGTCGCGGGCACGCTGACACGTGCTGATGCAGCACTTTGCCGCTGCGGCGAGGGTCACATTGACCTGATTCTCATGGATATATGCACCGAAAGTGACTCGGACGGTCTGACCGCTGCCGAATCGATCAAGAAGTTCTATCCCAGGATAAAGATCGTTATGGTGACCTCTATGTTGGAGGGACGATTTCTTGATCGGGCAAAAAAAATCGGCGCCGACAGCTTCTGGTATAAGGATTCACCTTCAGGCGACCTTGTGAGCATAATTGACGGCACTCTTTCCGGTAAGCGCTTCTGGCCGGACAGTGTACCGACTGTCCGGCTCGGCAATACGCTTTCCTGCGAGCTGTCCGAGCGTGAGATGGAGACCCTGCGCCTGCTCTGTGAGGGAAAAACCAATGCCGAGATTGCCGAAAAACTGAATGTGGCCGAATCCTCGGTGCGGACCTACATTAACCGAATGCTGGAAAAAACAGGTTATACAAACCGCAACCGCCTGATGATTGCAGCCGTCGGCAAACGCATGGTGGTACCCGGAAGCTGGCTGGAAGAACACGAAGAAACCTGATATATATGCAACAAGCGAGACAGTATATGCATTTATATGCATTCGCGCAAAGCCGCCCGGCTTTTTATAAGCCGGGCGGCTTTGCTGTTGTCTGAAGTGAAAACAGCCATGTGTTCATAATTTATTTACAATTAGAGCTGCGTTTGTCCCCACTTTTGAGGACAGACAGAGCCTTTTTTTCTTGATATAATGATGTCGAAAAGTAAGATGAAGAAAATTAATCGGATATATCATAAAGAAAAAGAAGGACTGGTTCGATGAAAAAAATTGTGGTCGATATGCAGAATTTTCTGTTCGCCGATTCCATAGCGGCTGCTTTCAAGAATTCAAACTATGATATCAACGTGGTTCGTGCGGAGACACCGCAGGATACCGTCGAACTGTGCCGAGTGTACAAACCGTTTGTCCTTGTAATGGAAGTTACCGCCTATACGCCTTGGCTGCTCTGTGAAAGGATGAAGCTGCGGGATCAGGTAAAGGCGGCGTGCCCCGACTGCAAGATAGCGCTTATCGTGGACTCCAATACCGAAAAGCAGGCGGCGAAGGATATCCGAGATGCAAAGAAAAACGGCATCATTGACCAGTTTTTCTATGGCTCGATGACCGCTGAATATCTGATGGATCAGATTTATGCAATGTAAGGACAACACAAGAAAGGCAGGGTGAAGTGCAATGAAAAAAAGAAAATTGTTGAGCTTTCTGCTGGCGGCGGTGCTGTTGCTGTCAACGGCTTATTTCTCGCCGGTGACGGCAGACGCGGCGGACGGCACGGTGGAGGTTTCTACCTGGGCGGAGCTGAAAAAAGCGCTGGACTACACGACAAATTGCTCGGTGGTGAAGGTGGTTAAGGACATCGAAACAAAGTCTCTGAACGGGCACACAGGTCTGCATCAGGACAACATCATCTTCATGTCGATGGCCATGGACAAGGTGCTGGATCTGAACGGACACACCGTCAATGCGTATGCGAAATACTATTCGGAGGTTGCGCAGGGGTATCTGATCAATATATGTGATAAGGATGCCCGGCTGACCATCCGCGACAGCGTGGGGGGCGGCGCCCTGATCGGCGAGTTTAATCAGGAATTCTACTATGAGTTTATCAATGTGAGTGAAGGTACGCTGGTTATGGAGAGCGGTACGGTCAAGATGCTGTGTCCCTCTAAAGATAATCAGTATACGAAGTGCGCCATCAGTGTATCCGGTACGGCGGTCTTTAACGGCGGCGAGGTGCTGACGCAGGTGACCAGTCCCGGGGGCGAGAAGGAGGAGCGGTATCTTTCCCGCCGGCTGCAAGCCATTCGGGGAGAAAAGGGCGGCAGCGTCACCATCAACGGCGGCACCTTCGACCGGGTGGTTCTGCACAGCGCCCCCACACCGGAGAATCTGGGAAAGTATGAGCTGGTGGTAAACGGCGGCTTTTTCCGGCAGTCCATCGCTCTGATCCTGGTCGGCGATGTCTATGCCAGCAATTTCGATCATCTGCCCATGCAGATCAACGATGCGTATTTCATGCGCACCACCGATAAGCTGGACCAGTGCCGTCTGGTGATAGGCGGGAAGATGAAAACCTTTTATGACAGAAACTGGGATTACGACTTACTTTATAACGATATTCCGGGCGCGACCCTGGATGATGCGAAGACTATGATGTGGGGCCTGGTGCCGTACCTTATCAGCGAAAACGGCGCGATATTCACCGATGTGCACGACGGAAACTGGTATGTGCGGGGCAATATGCGCCGGTCGGTTGAAAACGGCGGGCCGATCATGGCTTTTCAGGGCATGTCGCTGGGCGTGCAGGGCGGCATAGCCAAGGTGATCTCCAACGCCTACGGCGTGAAAGAGGTTCTGCTGGACGACGAGCCGATGGAATACGGCGAGTGGGGATACAGCGCGCCGCAGGTGGATACCACCGCGGAGAGCGAGCATCGGGTGACTTTCGTGATGTATCCGATTTCCCCCATGCTGCGTGTGTTCGGGTACAGCTATTCCAACGAATATTCCACCGGATATATTCGGATGTTCGTTAGTGACCACCATATTGGAGAGGGCATGGTGCATTTTCCCAGTGTTCCCGCGTCAGGTAAAGAGCCGTTTTCGGTGACTTACTTCATTAATGAATCCGATGTGGATGCACTGACCACCATGGAGCTGCAATATGACCTCATGCTGGAGACCAACGGGGTAAAGAGGCGGGTTACGACCGGCTACAAAGGCGCAAAGGTGGTGCAGTGGGTGGATCATACCCAGACCATCGACACCGTCTATGTGAATATCAGCCAGCCTCTGGTGCAGGGGGATTATACCAGCGGCGTCATCACTGTGGATGAGAGTGCTCCCTATTTCATCGAGGATAGACAGGGCTACTGGGAACACGAGGATATATGGGACCTGAACGGAAAAGGCAGTGTTCCCGCGATATTGGGGGACCAGTATTGTCGCTTCATACGTGTGTACCTCAAGGACGGCTATGAGGGGTATAAATTCGATAAGAAAAACCCGCCAAAGATCAAGATCCGGGGTCTAAACCGGGAATGTGACAGTATATCTGTTCATGTCGCCGGTGATGAAAGGTCCCTGGGGGTGTCCCTGGCCTCTCATCCCTCCGAGCTGATCCAAAACGCCTGGGGTACCGTTACCGGATTGCGGGCGGGAAGCCCGGTCGGCGGAGTGAGCATCAGACCGAAAGACAGTTACTTTGATTTTGAAATAAAGGAAATTCAGCGGATCAAAAACGGAGTCGCTTACAGCACGAGCCCCAACGAGGAGATTGATCCCGACTATACCTATCGGATCAAGCTGGTTGGCACGGGTAAACAAGGAATGTCTTTCCGCAACGGTCCGTGGCAGTATGATCACACATTTGACTATTATGTAAACACATGCGTCAAACTGCGGATGAATAACACCGTCGGCGACTTCGCGGACTATACTGATGCACCGTATGATACAGCCTCACAGGCGTACACCATAGAGCTGACGCCGGAGCCGGATGTCTTCGAATACGATTATCTGTCCCTGGGCGCACCCTATCCCTGGGCGGGTGAATGCCCGAAATTCAACAATAATCAGATCACGGGGTTGCCCGGCGGCGTCACGGTTCGGAATTATTCCTGGTTTGATGTTAAAAGCGGGGCGCGGCTGGGAAAGAATACGCCCTTTGTGGCTGGCAGATCCTACCGCTTTGAGGTGATTCTGGATTGCGAGGAGAGCTATTACTTAGCCGATCCCGAGGAGCTTGACGCCTATGTGAACGGAGAAAAGGCGCAGGTCACCGAAGTATCCGGCAATGGCACGGCTCTTACGGTGGAATACTCCCTTGCTGTTTCCTCCGGCTTGCGCGGTCAGGCAGTGAGCTTCCTGGATGGTAGCGATGTGTCCGTCTCCCTGTTCGTCGGTAACAGCACAGTTCCCAAATACACCACAACGGTGCCGGGCGGAACGAAAGACAGCTCCGGAAAATACATCACTACCTATGACATCCCCGATGTTGACCCCGGCACCTACACTATGAAAGTGTCGAAGCAAAATCATGTCACCCGGGCATATACGATCACAGTGGGTACGGCAGTGGCGTCACAGGATGTGAAGATACACCTAAGAGGGGACATCAACGGCGACGGCAATGTCAATATCAATGATGTCGGTAAAGCAAATGCTCACACTAAAGGTTCTTTGTTGCTTACAGGTTACCAATTTGCCTGTGCCGATGCCAACGGTGACGGTACAGTGAATATCAATGACGTTGGCAAACTTAATGCCCATGCAAAAGGTAAAAAACTCCTCTGGTAATCCGTCTTAAAGTCTCAATACCCGTTCTGTATGATGTATGGAACGGGTATGAGGATTAAGAAATAAATCGGAGAATTTTCTCCCCATCCGACCGTAACTAAGCGAGGCTACGGTAGGGTGCGTGTTAAAATGCCCCGCAAATATAAAGAAGGAGCTTGGTCATGAACAAGCGAATCACATCTCTACTACTTTGTTTTGTCATGGTTTTTGCAATGTTGGCAACTGCAGTGCCGACGTTAGCGGCAGGTGGAACCTGTACCTATTCAATTGAGGCCGACAAGACAACAGCAGTCCCCGGTGATGTTATCAATTTTACTGTTTACATGCAGCAAACCGGGAAGCAAAACACATTGGAAGGAACACTTGACATTCCGGCCGGCTTAACCTTTGTTGCTGGTAGCGGGAAAATTACAGACGGTGTTTCCGCAAAACTGGGTTGGACACAGGCTATGGAAGGCGTTTCATGGACTCCTGACCCGAATATGAAACTGAGCGGCTTTGGTGCAGAATCTTATACCGGAACCGAAAAGCTTTCATTAATGACATTCCAGTGTACTGTTGACAGCGACGCGGCAGCAAAGAATTACAATGTCACGCTGACCAACCCGCTGGCTGGCGATGAAAACTACGAGGAAACAAAAAATCCTACATGTATTCCCGCAACCATCACCGTCACTGCCGCACCGAAGCCGGCAACCGATATTACTCTTAATAAGAGCGAATTGACTCTGACTGCCGGTGATATTATCAGTCTGGTGGCAACCGTCACTCCTGCCGATTCTACTGATACAGTGGTTTGGTCTACTAACAAACCCGCTGTTGCAACCGTCGAGCCTGCCACGGGTAAAGTAACTGCAGTAGCCCCCGGTGAAGCGACCATTACCGCAAAGGCAGGAACAAAAACGGCCACCTGTACCGTTAAGGTTCAGGCTGCTCCCTGCACTCACGCAAACAGAAATATAAAACCCGAACAGGCTTCAAACTGCTCCGTAAGGGGTTGGGACGAGTATCAGATCTGCGACGATTGCAATCAGCTTTTTGATATGAACGGCAATCCTATTGCGGAAATTCCTTACAGAGCACTCAACGATGATCACGACTTTAATACCTCCGAGTGGGGTTATAAAGGAATCGACGGTCACGCTCATGTCTGCAATCGCAATCCGGCTCATAAGGACGGAGTTGTGGCGCACACCCCCGATTATGAAGAAGCAACTTACGATCATGGTATTACTTGTACCGAATGCGGATATGTAATTGAGCCTCAGCTTGAAGAGTCAGTCGTTCGCATCGAGGTTCCTTTCAAACTCACTGTTAAGAAGACCGGTGAAATGGATCCCGGCAAGGAGACCTTCAAGTTTGTTGTTGAGAATTTCGGCGCCCCCACCGACTATGTGTTGGTTCAGGATACCGTGGAGACTGAAGGCGAAAAGACCTACGAGGGTAAATTTATCTTCACGATCAAAGAAAGTCAGGCAGGCAATCTCTCAGAGGGCTTCGTCATCCGTCAGGTCAAGGGAAATGCAAAAGGCTGGACTTACGACGAGACAAAGTTCTATGCAATACCGATATATTCCGATACCTACACAAATGTTGGGGGCTGGGCATTCTTTAAGTATGACGAGAACGCTGAATTCGACTACAACAACCCGATCGAGGAAATCGGCTTCACCAACAGCTATAACGCCAAGAAGCCTGACACACCGCAAACCGGTGACAATAGCATGATGGGCCTTTGGGTCGCGTTGTTGTTTGTATCCGGTGCTGCTCTGACGGGAACTACACTGTATTTTCGTAAAAAGAAATCTGACAACCGATAACATCTGACAGTAACCCGAGGGGTTGAAGCAAAAGGCGGGGCGGAAACCATCCGTCTCTGCCCTTTTGCTTTTCCAAAGAAAATCAAACGGTTGGTTTCCTTTGGAAAGGTAATGTTATGCAGTAACTCACGAAGGTGCCCGGCTTTGAAAAAATATTTGTATATGTGTGAAGGAGGAAGAAATAATGAAAGCAAGTAAACGAAATCGGTGATTCAGCTTTTTATTGGCGTTGATAATGCTGGTCGGTATGTTGCCGCTTTCTGTACTGTCAATCAGCGCAGAAAATGTCGGCGAGAATGCGGTCAGTGCCCCGGGGGCAGCGTGGGTCTCTGCTATGGTGTATCCTGAGCTGACCAGCTTGATCAAGGGAACGGAGATAGAAGACGGCTACCGGTATTCTTTCTATAAGAACGGCAGGGTGGAGCGCAATTCAACCACTATAGACCCGGAGACTTATATCTATACCAATAACTTGCTCAAACCGCCACAGCACCCGATATAAGAATAAGACGACTATTGTCCCCAAAATGGTGCAACCGGCGCGATGATCGATCTGTTCTGTCTTATAGTCGATGCCCTGTTCCATAGACCGTATGGGACAGGGACAGAGGTTTAAGAAGACAAAGATTGCACCGCGATAAGTACCGCTGCACTTCACTTTTGAAAAGGAAAACTTTCATTTGTGATGTACATATGGAAAACAGGTAAGGACGTATTGTCGCTGAAATATTTCGGAATAAGAAAGAGGAGGTCAACATGAAAAGGATTGTGCTGCTGTTTTGTACAGCAATATTATTAGTCTGCTCATTGTGCGGATGTACAGATTCACCCGCAAAAAATCCTTCAATCCCCGGCGGGGACACAATTCCCGGTGGCAATACTGTGAGAAATCCGGATGATACAAGTACAGAGGATGCTGCTTTAACGGCATTGCAGCAGAAGATAAATTATCATAGCAAGGGTGCCGGCGTCGCTTTTATCGGCTATGTGGACAGCGAGAGCTCCGAGAGCGATCTGCGCGCCTATTATGCAAGCAGCAAAACGGGAAAGGCCTATCCCGACTTAGCGTATGCACCGCTTTGCATGGCTGAAGGGCAGGAGCTTTACGCGATAGTGCCGCCCTGTGGCAAAGGCAGAGTCACCGTGTATGCCTCAGGTATAACCGAAGACGGTCAATATACTGACGATCGGACTCATCCCTTGTGTGAGGGAAAACAGGGCGAGGCAGTTTTGCTGCGCTGTAATCTCAGCGAGATCTATTCAAATGTACTGATAAGCGTTACCGACGGCGGCGGAACCGTTTTGTTCCGTCCGTCTGTCTCCTTAGAGGACGGTCATCTGACAAATGATTTACCCGTGTACGATTTCTCAATATACAAGGAAACACCCGACGAGCGTTCGGTTCAAATTGCAACAGAAATTCTTCTTGAAGCCGACGAGGTAAAGCTTGCTCTTGAAAGCGGAATGAAGATTATGTATACCGGAGATACGCAGATGATCGAAGGTCGAACCTGCCTGCTGTTTGCTCTCGGAACCGATAGAGAGGATCAGTTTGTAAGAGAGCGCTATTACGGCGTATGCGACAATCTCATCTATGTCTATGATGCAGTGAGCGATACATGGGAGGTTCTCGGGAAGAAATAATGAAATAAAGGGAGGGAAAAATGAGCAATTCAAAACGAAGTGGCAGTTTTTTCCTTGTCTTTTCGTCAATATGCTAATGAATATTGAAGGACTGCTGCCGGCTGTGATTTTATCGGTTTTGCATTTTTGGCTGAAAATATCGGTGTGGTGGTCGGTCGGTGCATTTATCGCTTGGATTTTATATCTGATTATGTGGATGGTCTTTATCGGCTGGGCAGGTAAATGCGGCTCGGCGCACGATTTGCCGAAAGAAAACAAAAATCCGTATTCCATAGGGAACACGGAAAATAAACAGTGATCTGCCGGCTTCGGTCGGGGAATATACAGATTATTTTTACAATTGGAAAGGAACAATTATTATGGGACTTATTAAAGCAGGTATCGGTGCGTTGGGAGGCACTCTTGCCGATCAATGGAAGGAATTCTTCTACTGCGAGTCTATGCCTAAGGAGGTACTTGTTATCAAAGGGCAAAGCGCGTCAGCGGCCGTTCCTCCAATACAAAGGGCAACGATAATATCATCTCCAACGGCTCTGGTATTGCCGTGGCCGATGGGCAGTGCATGATTATTGTAGAACAAGGGAAGATCGTGGAGGTCTGTGCTGAACCCGGCGAGTTTACATATGACACCTCGACCGAGCCGTCTATCTTTGCCGGAAATCTCGGCGAGAGCATCAAGGCGACCTTTAAGACCATCGGTAAGCGTTTTACATACGGCGGGGACACCGGAAAAGATCAGCGTGTTTACTATTTCAACACCAAGGAGCTTATTGATAATAAATTCGGCACTCCGAATCCCATTCCTTTCCGTGTGGTTGATTCTAAAATCGGTCTGGATTTAGATGTGTCGGTGCGTTGCTCTGGTGTTTATTCCTACAAAATTGCAGACCCGCTGCTGTTTTACACCAATGTCTGCGGTAACGTGGAGCAGGAGTATTCCCGCGAGGAGCTGGACAGTCAGCTGAAAACCGAATTTGTCAGCGCTTTGCAGCCGGCATTCGGACGGCTTTCCGATTTGGAGCTTCGCCCCAATCAAATCGTGACTCACAATACCGACCTTGAAAACGCCATGAACACGGCTCTTTCCGAAAAATGGGGAGAGCTGCGGGGTTTAAAGGTCGTCAGCATCGCTCTGGGCTCGGTCACGCTGCCGGACGAGGATGCGGAGATGATCAAGCAGGCTCAGCGTACGGCTATTATGCGGGACCCGACTATGGCAGCGGCAACACTTGTTGGCGCGCAGGCAGACGCTATGAAGGCAGCGGCGGGCAACTCCGCCGGCGCTATGACCGGCTTTATGGGCATGGGTATGGCTATGAATGCAGGCGGCGGCATGAACGCACAGAACTTGTTTGCTATGGGGCAGCAGCAACAGCAGCAGGCGCAGCCCAGTGCCCCGGCGGTAGCTCCTGCAGCGGACAGTTGGAAATGTGCCTGCGGAGCAACCGTCACGGGTAAGTTCTGCCCGGAGTGCGGTGCCAAAAAGCCGGAACCCGTGCAGGCGAGCGCATGGAAATGCAAGTGTGGTGCCATGGCTACCGGAAAATTCTGTCCCGAGTGCGGTTCTCAGAAGCCGGCTAACGAGGATGGCTGGACTTGTTCGTGCGGCGCTTTGAATAGAGGTAAATTCTGCCAGAGCTGCGGCGCCAAAAAACCCGAGGGCGCACCACTCTACCGTTGCGATAAATGTGGCTGGGAGCCGGAGGATCCGACTAATCCGCCGAAGTTCTGTCCCGAATGCGGAGATATATTCGACGATAACGATAAAAAATAAAACTGCCGCTTTGAGGGGAACAGTATTAACGGAGCGTTATTTCGGTTAGGTATGAACGGCTTAAGCAAAAAAGCCGTTCATACCGCCGAAAGGTTTTTGCGCAGCAGGATAAGTTTCCCTGCCGGCGAAACGGCAAAGAATTTTTCGCATGATTTGTTAAGGTGTGGTTTTATATTTGCTTGCAAAAGGAGATCCTGTTATGAGTAAAAGAAAAAAACACATTAAAATGACCATATTTATCATGGTCGTCGGCATCGGCTTAATTGTTGCCGGAATTATCGGTATAATAACAAGCCGCGCCGACAGCAGGGAATATAAAAACTCAACCGATATACAGAAAATTTCCGCCGTTATTGTTGATTTTTCAACCCGCGACAGTAAAGATGATTCCGGAAATGTAGAGTATACAACATATAAATTTAAAGTTTCATATGTTATTGACGGAAAAACCTATAAGGGAAAATATGAAGAACGTGTCTGGTCAAGCAGCTACGCAAGAAAATATACCTATGATAATTTGAGAAAAGGCGACACAATCGATGTCGAGGTTTATAAAACCTCAAAAGGCGATTACAAGCTTGCTCCTGAGGGAAATCCCGTTGGTTTTCTGCTCTATTGTGCGGCAATCCCCGTTGGTGTTTTATTTGTTGTTATAATGATAATCAACATTATAAAACATGGCAGTAAAAAGAAAAATGAAAACGAAATGATCGGCGGGCAGTAAATCAGAGGTATTTTTATGGATTTATCAGTATCACTGTTTATTGCGGCTTCCTTTGCAATATTATGTACATTCTATATCGGTAAAAGAATACTTAAAATAGACTTTTCGGAATACTGTTCCAAAAATTCTAAAAAAGCCAAACTGGAAAGATTGCTTGCAAAACGGGAGACCCCTCTTCATGATTCCAAAATCCGCAGAGATATGAGAAAAGCCTTTGAAAGAATTCTGATACCGCTCGGGAAAGCGGATCAAGACTTTCTTCCGGCAAGAATGGATATGGCATTCCGAAAAAAAATCGTCAGTCAAATCAACAGACTTAATAGGAATAAGCTTTGCCGCAAAATTTACATTACGGATGTTGTTCCCATTCCTAAAAATGACTTTGAAACATGGAACGATGACGGCAGAGAATGGCGGGAGTCGGTTTTAAAGTGCAGTACGCTTGTGCGTTTTGAGTCAACCGAAGACAACAAGGTTCGGCATGAGATATATCGTAAGAATTCGTATCTCAGAATACTTCAGTCAAGACACGTCCGCAGCGCCGACCGAAAAGAAAAAAAGAAAAGCTATTATTCCAATATGTTAAGAATAATATGTTCGTCCTGCGGCGCAGGCGTAAAGCTTGACAGTCAGCAGGTGACATGCGAATATTGCGGCGCCGTTATTAAAAACGAGTTTTACGATTGGCAGACCGAATCGTTTGAGATTTATGGATCCATCGGCACAAATCTGAAAAGATTTTTGCAGCTGCTTGTGTCCGGCTGTATACTTTTCCTGTGTGTGTTCCTGTGTTTGTATTTAATCGAAGATATCGAGATTTCTCTCGCTGCCGGTGTCGGTGCGGCGGTTCTCGCTTTCGGAGTAATCATCACACCGATTGTCTACGGAAAAGTTAAGCAAGAAAAGCTTGCCGGAAAAATTGCAAGATATTCCGAGAATTTTCTCAGAGCCTGCTTAAACGAATATTTTTGGGAAAATGAAAGCGACGAAGACCTGCTTGATTTCAGCGTTGGTACAATTAAGCTTTTAAAAGTTGCCCACACAGAAGAAATAATAACCGTTACGGCTGACATTTTCGGAACAAAAACCTTTCTTCCCGAAAATCAAAAGCCGTATACAGAAAAATTTAAAAAGAGATTGATCATGCAAAGGGCAAGATATCCCGAAAAACGAAAAGCGGACGGCGAATTCTTTACCGAAAAGGATTGCCCGTCCTGCGGTGCCAATTTTATGCCTGATGAAAACCACTGTTGTTCGTTCTGTGGGTTTGGCTTACAGGTCAACAATGCAAAATGGATTGTACAGAAAATCAAATAATAAACGGAGGATCACATTATGGGACTGTTTGACAAAAAATATTGCGACATCTGCGGTGAGAAAATCGGGCTTCTCGGAAACCGCAAACTTGAGGACGGAAATCTCTGCAAGGACTGTGCACGAAAGCTCTCGCCGTTTTTCAGCGAACGGCGGAACTCAACCGTGGAGGACATTAAGCGCCAGCTTGCTTACCGTGTGGAAAACGAAAAGAAGCTTGCCGACTTTGCTCCATCGATCACCTTTGACGGGAGCAAAAAGGTATACATCGATCCTATAGGGGAACGGTTCATCGTTACCGGAGCCTCCAACTGGCGCAACAGCAACCCCGACCTCATTGCGTTTTCCCAGGTGCTGGGGGTGAACACGGATATCCGAGAGAATAAGGAGGAAATCTTTTACGAGGACTCCGAGGGAAACGAGAAGAGCTATGTTCCGCCCCGTTATGCCTGCGACTATGAGTTTAATGTGACGATTCGAGTGGATTCCCCATGGTTTGACGAGATAGAATTGGAGCTGAGCGACGGCAACCGCCCCGACAGCCCCTATACCGACCTGTACCGTCAATATGAGCAGAGGATGCACGAGCTTGCGGATATTCTGATGCGCCGGGATAACAGAAACCGGGTTTGGGACGGCAGCGGCATGATGAATCGGATGGATAACACGAACATCCGCCCGGAAAGACCTGCCTCCGCGCCTACTGTAAGGGGCGGTGAGACATGGGTATGCCCGTCCTGCGGCGCACAGAGCAGCGGAAAATTCTGCGCAAACTGCGGTACCCCAAAGCCCGTTGTCAGCTCTGGCTGTACAAATTGCGGGTGGAGACCGGCGGATGGGCAGAGCTTGTCGAAATTCTGTCCGGAGTGCGGCAGACCGCTTCAATAAAACAATGAAGCACACCGTATGTAAGGTTGTGACTGTTGTGTTTGCTCTTTTGCCAGTTTTCGGGTTTTTCGGCTGCGGTGGAAGTGAAAAATACACTTCCGATGATGTCGTCTTGATCAATACCGCTTATTACGGCACGGAAATGAACCCTGTGTATTCTTTCGCCCTGAAAAAAGAAAAAGACGGCTGGTTATTCTCTGTAGACTGTCTTGTGGGAAGTCAGAAGGATCATTACACTTCGTTCGGCTCCTTCCCGATAACGGTAGAGGATGCGGAGGGCTTCCTTCGTATCCTCTGTGAGGACGGCGAGATAGAAAGGCTTTGCAAGCATCGTAACCCAATACGTTTTTTTCACATATCTGATGCACCGACACGCAGCCTGGGAATGACTTTCTCTGACGGAAACACGATAGAGAAGGAAACAATGCTCGGTGACAGGGCGCTTAGCTATCTCTATGCGCTTGCCGACAGGTATTATGAGGCGGCTGAAAGTTCAGCAGACACTCCGCCAGATACAGCAACGAACTGAACATCATCTTGCCAAAGCAAGAAAAACTAAAAAACAAACCGACACTGTCGGAAAAAGGAGGAGAATTATGGCTAATAAATGCGCTATCTGTGGTGCGGACATCAATCTGATCCAAACCCAAAAGCTGTCGGACGGCAACTGCATATGCCGCAAGAATTGCAGAAAAAGGGGCTTCAAGGCATATGACTATGTGCATAGCAATCTTCTGGGTGTCAAGGCACATCTTGCACAGGTGGAGCGCGGCACCAAGCTGTGGGAGCACTATTTCATTCCGCGGGAGAAAGCAAAGGATAAGAGTAAAAAACTGAAGCGCTTCGGCACCTATCTCTATGTGGCGGAGGATATCGGCCTTATGGCGTATATCCAGAATGATTACAAGTTTATGATGTTCGGCAAGACCACCCGTGCCTGTGTGTACCGCATTGCTGACCTATGTAGCTATAAGTATGAGGAGCAGCTCGTTAAAAACGGCGATAAGACAGAGAAGAAGCCTTTTGCAAGGCTCAGCTTTACCAATATGCAGGGTCTTTACGAGGCCGTTCTCCCCATGAACAACAGAAAGGATTTTGAGGGACTCAAAAAATATTTCGATACGCTGTTCGGCATACAGAATACACTCGGCAACGCCTCAAATGTTTGGAAGCAGCAGATGACAGCGGTTAAGGATATAGCGTCAGGGTTTTCTGCCGCAGTAAAGGGAGAAGCCGATGCCGGAGACAAGGCGGCGCAGGCAATTGACTCCCTGGATGCCGCAATCTACGGCGATCGCACCGAGTGGATTCAGAAAGCAGATGCGGCCCTTGCGGCGTTTAATGGTTGAAATTCTTTAAGAGAGGAGATCTTTTCATGCAAACCTTGCAGGAATATAAATGCCCCTGCTGCGGCGGCGCGATAGCCTTTGACAGCGCGCTCCAGAAGATGAAGTGCCCCTACTGCGACACTGAATTTGAGATGGAGACGCTGAAGGGCTATGACGCCGAGCTGCAGAGTGAAAAATCTAACAATATGGAATGGGAAACCACTGCCGGAGGAGACTGGCAGGAGGGAGAGACCGATGGCCTGCGCTCCTATGTGTGCAAGTCCTGCGGAGGCGAGATCGTTGGCGACGCCAACTTGGCAGCTACAGCTTGTCCTTTTTGCGGCAATCCCGTGGTGATGATGGGTCAGTTCTCAGGAGCCCTCAAGCCGGATCTTGTGATCCCGTTCAAGCTGGATAAAAAGGCGGCAAAGGCTGGGCTGATGAAACACCTGACCGGTAAGCGGCTGCTGCCTAAGATTTTTAAGGATCAAAACCATATCGATGAGATCAAGGGAATATATGTTCCCTTCTGGCTTTTCGATACCGACGTGGATGCGCAGATTCGCTATCGCGCCACCCGGGTGCGTACCTGGAGTGACAGAGACTACAATTATACGGAAACCAGCTATTATATGGCGCATCGTGGTGGCAGCATTGGCTTTGAGCATGTCCCGGTGGATGGCTCGTCAAAAATGGCAGATGACCTCATGGAATCTATTGAACCATACGATTTTTCCGAGGCGGTGGACTTTCAGACAGCGTATCTTGCAGGGTATCTGGCAGATAAATACGATGTAACTGCCGAAGCGAGCATCGATCGCGCCAATGAGCGAGTCAAGCGGTCTACTGAGGAGGTATTCGCCGAGACGGTAGAAGGGTATACCACCGTTACGCCGGAAAACACCAGCGTGCAATTCCACGGCGGAAAGGCCCGGTATGCACTTTATCCGGTGTGGCTTTTGAATACTTCATGGAACGGACAAAGATACACCTTTGCCATGAACGGGCAGACCGGGAAATTCGTCGGCGATCTGCCGGTGGATAAGGCTGCAGCCAAGCGCTGGACTTTTTTGTTGGCGGCGATATTCACGGCGGCTTGCTACGGCGTCGCATGGGCGTTGCACCTGATGGGGCTGATTTAAGGAGGGGACGGAATGAAAAAGAAATTACTGATACTGTTATTTTCGCTTGTTCTGTGCCTTTGTATAGCGTCTCCCGCCTTTGCAGCGCAGACGGATGGCTTAACAAGCGAATATGAGCGCGTGCAGGACTTGGCGGGGCTGCTCTCTGCCAACGAGGAAATGTCGCTTGTGACTAAGCTTAATGAACTCAGCGAGCGTCAGAAAATGGATATTATCGTGCTGACCACTGATACGCTGAATGGGAAAACCCCGCGGGATTATGCCGATGATATTTATGATTACGGCAACTTTGGCTACGGCAAAAGCAAGGACGGCGCATTACTCCTTATCAGCATCGAGGACAATGACTGGTACATATCTACTTGCGGCTATGGCATTACGGTCTTTACGGACGCAGGCATTGAGTATATTGGCAAGCAGATAAAGGGAGAGCTGTCCGATGGTAATTTTGCGGGTGCCTTTGATAAATTCGTCGATCTTTGCGATGACTTCATCACGCAGGCAAGGACCGGTGAGCCTTACGATATAAAGAATCTACCTAAGGAGCCACTTTCCCTTATTTGGATTCCCATTGCCATCGTTGTGGGCTTTATCCTATCCCTCATCGTAGTGGGCAGGATGAAAGCAAAGCTGAAAACGGTCCGTTTTCAGGCGGCTGCAAGCAGCTACATAAAGGGCGGCAGCATGAACATCACCGAGAGCCGCGATATGTTCCTGTATAACACAGTCACACGCACTGCGAAACCGAAAGACAACGATTCAGGCGGAGGGAGCAGCACGCACACCTCTTCTTCCGGCTCGACCCATGGTGGCGGAGGAGGCAAATTCTAATGCGAGCTTCGCCCGCAAGAAAAAGCAACAATAAAAAATTATATAAAAAGGAGAGATGACCCATGAGTATCTTTGACAAACTGAAAAGCACAGCCCAGCAGGCGGTAAGTACCGCCGCGCAATCCATCGGCAACAAGCGGGAGACTTTCACTTTCACGTCGCTGCCGGAAAGCCTTGCCGAAATGCAGGCGCTTCCCGAGGCAAGTCTCGATACGCCGTTCAAAACAGCAGCACTTACAGTTCTTGCCCTCTGTGCATACGCGGCGGATAAAAACATCGGTACCGAGATGCTGAATTGGCTGCGGGGACCCCGTCCGCTGAACGGACAGGAAATTTCTTTCCTTAACGACCGTTTCCGCGATGGTAAGACCTATCTGCCCTTCACTTATTTCTCCGGTTCCACACCGGAAAACAACTACACACCTACTGAGCCGTATACAATTGTCGTTGAAAGCAATCACGTGTCTGGCGAGGAGCAGGGCTATATGAAGCTGTTTATTCCCTGTGGCGGTGCGGACGATCCCCGTCCCATCAAAATGCGTCAACGTGGGTCTGACGGCAAGTGGTTCTTATGGGAGCAGTATCTGCTGACCGGTGTTCGTACGCCGAAGTCAGCTGATCCGTGGGCTTAAGCGGAAAGAAATTACATTCGGAAAACTCATAAAGGTGTATCTGATTACATCAAAAAACGGTTGATCGACCGTTTCAAATATAGAATGTTTTGGAGGTTTTAACAATGGAATCAATAAAAACTAAAGGCACGGACTTCTTTGAAAGTAACAGGCATTTTGATGATCATCGGCGGAGCAATTTCGATTATCCTAGGTATCATTGCGGCGCTTGGCGTCGCCGCCCTTGTGTATATCAGTGACGGAACCGTTTCATCGGCATTGCTTTATACATCCGTTATATTGATGATTGTCAGTGCGATTGCAGAATTGGTTGCCGGAATTATCGGTGTAGCCAACTGCAAGAAGCCGGATAAAGCAGGAAGTTGCATTGTGTGGGGTATTATTGTAGCGGTACTTAGCGTTGCAGGCACCATACTGAACTCTGTTGGCGGAGGTTCTTTCAGTGCATTTTCTCTGATACTTGGTCTTGCCCTGCCGGTTCTTTACATTATTGGTGCTGTGTTCAACAAGAAAGAACATGTCGCATAAAGCATTTATACTCAGGAATCCGGTTTGTCAGATTAAGCATATTTTCAAAATATACCGAATTAGAGTAAGGAGGAAAAAAGATGGATATTCGCGGAATTTGGAAAGTAAAGGAAATCCATGTACCCACACCGGACGGAGAGAGGGTTTTTACACCTGATAATCCGCCGACGGATGAGAGATTTGAGGGCAGCGCCGAATTGATGCAGTGCCGGACGGAGTTTGCCGAGGACGGTGTACTCAACACGCTCATGTTTGTGCCGGAGGAAATGCGCGAGGAGGCTGCCAAGCACGGGGCGGTTGTCCGCGAGGACGGTTATGCCTCTATCGAAAGCACCACATGGAAGGAAGTGGACGGCAAATTCTATTACGATACAAAGATCGAGGGTGAGGTTTTCGGGGAGAAGGTTGACTCCTTCGCGGAGATTCCAATCACCGAGGACGGCTGTCTGCTGTATGGACACGGAATGATTCTTCTGGAAAGAGTCTGACCCGACTATTTACAATGGTGAAGGTGATACAATGAATGCTGATAATCCGTATAACCTCAACCTGGAATCGACAGAAACGCAGACGGTAAGCGAAAATCGAGCCGATGAAGCGGTTCTGAAAGAGACTTTCAAGGAATTTTTCGGAGGGTTGAATTATTTCTTTGCCGCAAAACAGGCCGATTTTACCCTTGAGGATGTGATTGCACATATCGGTGTTGATCCTTCAGAATACCGTTACGATGCTGAGCGGGAGGCGCAGATTTATTCATGGTATGCAGCAAAAAGCAAAGCAAGAGTGCTGCATGTCTGGTTTAAGAATGGCAAGCTTTACGCTTGCGGCGCATACAATCTCGGTTTTCCGAAAATGTCATAGTCTATGCGGGAGAGGCTTGCTGCGGCAAGCTTCTTTCCGAAAGGCACTGAATGTGATTCGGCGCCTTTCGGAAAGGAAGAATAAATGAAAAAGCTACTTTTATGTTTAATGTTGGTATTCACCTTTTTAATATCCATTTCCGCTTGTGCTTTAAAACATAATAATTGTAGTAATAATGATAATAATTATTACGGAGGGAATCCTATGGATTTCAAAAGCTTTAAGCTGGTGCAAACCGATATGACGGCACAGCGCCGTGTTTATGAGGGATACAAAACGGAGAACGGCGTTCGTTTAGAGTATTACATAAGCATGAATGAGTGGGATGATAAGGCCTCCGGGAATGTGGAATGCCGTGATACCATCCGTAAAATTGACGGAGACGAAAAGCTTTTTCAAAAGCTGTGTGAATTATTCGGTAATTGCAGAATAGGAAAATGGGCAGACTTTCACGGTTACGATTCTCAGGTGCTTGACGGAACCGGTATGAGCTTTGAAGCCGTATTGGCGGACGGTACACAGGTGAATGCCAACGGAACCAACAGTTTCCCAAAAAATTTTTCAACATTTACTCAAGAGCTTCGTAAGCTTATAACAACAGAAAAAATAAACTCAGTAAAATTTACCGACGGAACCTATGAGATCACACTTCCGGAAAGCTGGGTCAGTACAGTTTCGGCAGAATTTTCGGAAGGCTGTGTGTCATTTTTTGTTGATAAAACCGATGGAAGTAAACTTACCTTTTTTATAATCGATAACAATACATACGGTTATTCATCAGATTCCTATAAGGGCAGAACAGAAGTCGGGCGGCTTATTTCGGACGAAGATGTCAGATTTATTACGACACGCGACAATTATTCAATAGCTTCATATGCGAAAAGCGTTTCCGAGGAAGCTATTGCGATTTGGAATAATTATGAAAACGATAAGCTTGCCATAATTGAAAGTCTCTGCGGTGTGAACGGGTATGAGCTTTATCCCGAGGACGGTACAATTTTATACTACGCAGACGCGAGGGAAATGGCAGATAAAGCAAGAAGCCTTTGGCTGAGCTTGAATTTTGCAGGTGAGTATCCGGGCGGAGCGAAGCCTGTACGGTTCAAGCGGAAGAATTATGTGCCTATGTTTCCTACGTATGATTATATAAATACGATCGAAAGTGTTCGCAAAAAATTCTTAAAGGTTTTTTCGGAGGAATTTACCGGTAAAACGTTGAATCGTGCTATTGCTGATAAAGAACTGATTGAATATAAAGGCGATGTCTATGTAGTTTGTAAGAGACGCAAGGGTAAAGCCTCTTACAACAGCTGTGTGGACTGCGTCCGGGATGAAGGCAACGGAAAATTTACAGTTGTGATCGCTGTGAAAATGCCGCCAAGCGGCAACAAGCTCTATGTTGACCTGCCAACAGAGAAAAATACCGCAGGAGAGTTTGTGTTTTCGGACTATCCCTATTGGGAAAAGAGTGAATGATCTTTCCTTTTTAGGATTAGAAAACACACCGAAATCTTTTATCGGCAGATGGGAAAATTACTGAATCATCTGATTAGAAACAGCCATTATGATATGAATTTTTCAGATCCAAAGGGACTATTGGAATTTGGAAACAAATAATAAATCATAGGAGGAGCAGATATGAAAAGATTTGTTTTTGCTTTTATGTTTGTATTAGCTCTTATGGGATTTGCTGCCGCAACGGTTAGTGCGGAGGGGCCGGCGAAGCCCGTGATTGAAGGGGAAATGCCGGATTGCTATATGTCTATCGGCGGTGACGGTATTATCCTGTTCACTAATGCCAGTGTGCCCGACGGCGGTACGCTGAAATATCAGTGGTATGTCACAGATATAGAAAACATGGCGATGATTCGTGCCATTGACTACGCAGATGGGGACAGCTATCAGGTGCCGGAGAAATTGGGAGTGAAATGGTACTGTTATGCTGCTTGGAATGTGGTCGGAGGTTTAGAGAGTGAGCCGACATACAGCCGTCTGATCCGTGTGGAATTTTACAAAAACAGTTCCGTGCACGCCCACAGCTTCGGCGAGTGGATGTTGACCACAAAGCCAACCTGTACAGAGATAGGTATTAAGGCACGGGAATGTGATTGCGGTGTTACCGAACGGGTTGAAGTTCCTGTTGTCGGACATAAATGGAATGCAGGAACAATAACCCGGGAACCTACTCCCGAAGCTGATGGCGAAAAGACCTATAGTTGCCTTGTCTGTAAGGCAACTATGACAGAGTCGGTAAAATACAGCGGAAGCCTTGAAGGAGACAATAATGAAAAAAGCAGCGTTGATCCGGGCAAAGACATGAGTACCGATCTAGAAGAAAATCACGAAAAAAATACAGAACAAACTTCTCCTGTGGAGAGCGAGAGTTTTTCTTTTCCATGGTGGATCGTTGCTGTTATCGCCGCAGTGGTGATTGGCGTGGGTATTTTGGCAATAGTTTTAATTCGGAAAAATAGTTTTAATTCGGAAAAATAGTTCTGATTCGGAAAAATAGTTCTGATTCGGAAAAATAGTTCTGATTCGGAAAGGTGGTGATGAATGATGAAAAAAATCGTTCTGGACATGTATCTACCTTTTTCTTATGCTAAAATGTAGGAGTATTAAAAATGAAAAAAGGACAAAAGGACAAAAGAACAAAAATTAGAAATTATCGGAAAACATTTAAATGAACATATTTCTGTGCGAAAACTTGAAAAGGAATATACTGCAGACAGAAGTATGATCTGTCATTGGTTAAGGAACTACGGAAAATATGGAGAAGCTGCCTTTAATCCTAAAGGACATCCCGGAAATCCTTTTGCAGCATTGCATACAAGCAAAACCTTAACTGAAATAGAAAGATTAAGATTGCAACTAATAAAATTAGAAATAGAAAATGAACGATTAAAAAAAGGATACCAAGTGAAAGGAGTTGGTGCAAACAAGGAGTTCGTTTCTTTAAAAGATGCGAATACGAAATAATATATTCATTAAAGGATACCTGGGGTGCGATAATAACCGGTGAAAAATATCGGTATGAAGATTAAAATAAACTGTAAGCTGTTAAAAAACCATTCTCGTACCCCTGCTTTCTAATATATAGACGAACTGCAAATGAAAAGGTGACAAGCTTTTTTAGAAAATGCAGAAATGAGCAGAAATTCTTTTCCATGCTATCAAAAGGGAAACCGCCTGATTATCGTGACAAAAATCAGGCGGTTTTAATATATGCGTATTTTAAAGATTTCCCCGTTTTGATCTAAAAAGAAATAACAATTACGACAACTCATTGTGTCAGCTTGCGTATGATGCCGTTGAGAAACACTGCCATCTTTTTCGGCGACTGGCGGTTCTCGTGATTCAGCCATTCACGTATTACCGCATATCCGCCCTGATAGAAGAAAAGGCAAAGTTCGTTCCGTTCTTCCTTTGTAAAGGTTTCGGGAATCGCCATATCAAGCTGCTTTCGAATAGTTGGCAGATCGAACAGCTTGGTTGAAAAATCCTTATCAGGCAGGGAATTGATAAGGACCTTAAAATGCTCCTCATCGTCAAGCAGAGCCTTCAACATACGACACAGACAGTCCTCTCCGTCGGAGCCGTTATCGGAAAGAATTTCTTCTAATTTGTGGAAACAGTCATTCTCGATGTCGGTTAAAAGATCATACTGACTGCCGTAGTATTTATAGAAGGTTACGCGGTTAAGCTGTGCTTCTGCACACAACTCATAGATGGTGATTTTTTCAAGAGGCTTTTCTTTCAGCAACTTTATCAATGCGTTTTTCAGCAGCATCTTACTCAGTCGCACTCTTTGGTTCTCCATAGGTTCTCCTTTTCAACTAACAAATGTTTCGGGTTTGTTTATTTTAAAACGCAAACGCTTAGTTGCGTTTGCGTCGAACTTATTTGTAATAAACATTCTGTTGACTTTATGTCTATTTGTAATTATACTGTAAACACAAAGACTTGTCAACAGTAACCTTGGAGGTGTTCCAATGAAAAGGCTTACAATTTTTATTGTAAACAAAAGAATCTTTATTCTTATTGTTATGCTTATACTGACTGTCGTCAGCATTTTTCTGATACCGAAGGTCAGTGTTAACTCGAATATGGTTAAATATCTGCCGAACGATTCTTCAATGAGGCAGGGTATTTCTCTTATGGAAAAAGAGTTTCCGGCAAAAGAGGAGTCCTATACGGTTCGGGTGATGTTCAAGGGGCTCGACAGTGAAAAAAAGACGGAATTAAAGGACGCACTTGCCGCAATTGAAAATGTAGACAGCGTGAGCTATGACAAGGACAGCAGCGATTATAACAGGGGTGAATATACCCTTTACATTCTAAATACCAAATACGGATATGACACCGGTGAGGAAGCAGGCATAGAAAAGCAGGTTACAGAAAAATTTTCCGGCTATGAAGTTACCGTGAAAAACGATGACACCTCGGCGCCGGATATTCCGTTTTCGGTGTATCTTGCAGCATTCGGGATTATTCTTGTTGTTTTACTCATCTCCTGCGGTTCGTATTTTGAGCCGATACTGTTTCTTGTCACAATCGGTATTGCCGTTGTGCTGAACCTCGGAACGAATTTCTTTCTCGGAGAGATTTCGGACGTCAGCTTCGGCATTGCGGCGGTACTGCAGCTTGCACTGTCGATGGATTATTCCATCATTCTGATGAACCGCTACCGGCAGGAGCTGAACAAGACCGATGATCGCAAAGAAGCGATGGCAAACGCCCTGTGCGCCGCTTCCGGCTCTATTACAGGCAGTGCAGTAACCACGATCGTCGGACTGTTGGTCCTTGTATTTATGAGCTTCAAGATTGGCGCAGACATCGGCATTGTATTGGCAAAAGGTGTTGCGTTCAGTATGCTGTGTGTGTTCACCGTTCTTCCGGCGCTTATTTTACTGTCGTATAAACTGATTAAAAAGACCGAAAAGAAAGAGCGGGCGAAAAAAGCGGATAAAAAAGAACCGTCGGCGGTGCTGGGTGGGTTCAGCTACCGTTGTCGCGGCGTTATCGCAGCACTGTTCATCGTACTCTTTCTCGTCACAGGATACCTGCAGTGCGGCACGAAAACCGTTTACACGCTTGCCGCAAAGGATCCGATTGCCGATGTTTTTCCGAAGGACAACGCAACTGTGCTGCTTTATGACAATGCGGATGAGAGCAAAATTGCGGATATTGTTACGGTTTTGCAAAAGAAGGATGATGTAAAGAACATCGTTTCCTATCCTACAACTATAGGCAAGCAATGTACGGTAAAAGAAATGTCGGAAATGCTCTCGAAGATGGGCGCAAATTTACAGGCTGACGAGAAGTTGCTGAATATCGTTTATTACCACTATCATGCAAACGGCAAGACAGAACCCATGACATTGTCTGATTTCATTGTATTCCTTTCGGATACAGCGGCAGTTGATCCGATGTTCTCCAGCTATATAGATGAAGCTGCCGCGGAGCAGCTTGCTGTGCTGAAGCCCCTAACCGAAATAAGCACCCTGACTGCTCCTATGCCGCCTGCCGCACTCGCGCAGACTCTCGGCATGGATGCGGAACAGGTGACACAACTCTTTATGCTCCGCTACGGGACGGAATATACGCCGGATAAAACCATGTCGCTTTATGAGTTTGTTTCTTTCTTAACGGACAATGTTCTCCCCAAGCCCGAATATGCCGTCATGTTTGACGATGCGGTAAAGGCAACGCTGTACCAGACGAAGGCGATTGCTGATGCTGTAGTAAGCGGTAAAGAATTTACGGTCAAGGAGATGGCTGAGTTTGTTGGGAAGATAAGCGATAAATTTAACGAGAACACGGTGGAACTGCTCTATCTGTACAGTGCAAGTCTTAAACATAAAAACGCACAGAGCACCATGACTCCGGAGGCACTGGTAAAACACATTGAAAAGCTGGCTTCCGAGCAATCGTTTTCTTCTCTGCTTACCGCCGAACAGAAAGGCGGTATTGCAATGGTGAGAGAGCAGCTTGACAACGGGGTGCGGCAGCTTAAAGGCGAAACACATTCCCGGATGACCGTTACGACGGAATTGTCGGTTGAGTCGGAGAAAACTTCAGCATTTGTAAAGGAGATGATCGAGTTATGTGATGAAAAGCTATCCGGAGAACACCACCTTATCGGTAACAGCATTATGGTAGATGAAATGGAGTCCGGATTTGGTAGGGAACAACTGATTATCACGCTGCTTACGGCGGTGTCTATTTTCATCGTAGTGGCTTTGACCTTCCGTTCGCTTGCCGTACCTGCAATTCTTGTGCTGATCGTACAGTGCGGTGTATTCATTACCATCTCGGCACTGGGAGCTATTGGCGGATCGATGTACTATCTGGCTCTTCTTATAGTCGAATGTATCCTGATGGGCGCAACCATAGACTACGGCATTCTGTTTACAAGCTATTACCGTGAGATGCGGGCAATTCTTCCCGTAAAAGAAGCAATAGTTGCCGCATATAAGGGCAGCCTGCACACCATACTCACCTCCGGAACAATTATGGTGCTGATCACCGCCGTAATAGGCCCTCTGTTCGGTAATCCCACCATTGAGCAGATTGTCTGCACACTGTCGGTCGGCTGTGCTTCTGCTATGTTTCTTATCTTGTTTATCCTGCCGGGTATTCTCGCTTTGTGCGACAAAATCGTTGTGAGAAAAGGAAAGAAACAGGGAAAAAGCATTTTGCCCAATTAATTAAGAGGCTTGTATATTATCCGGATTTGACAACATCTCCTGCTGTAGTTTCTATTTCTACATCGGGAGATGTTTCTTCACTTGGGCGTTGATCAGATTCTTCGATAATTTGTCACCATAGAACAAACCCGGTTGCTGGTGCTTGGTGCAAAAAATCCAAATTTTCTGCTATCCACTTGACAGGCGCTGCTGTAACTATTATAATTACATCACAATATGTAACCAAAAACAATACAGAAAGATTTTGTATATCGAGGAGGTAATCGTTACGAACAGTTCATTCAGCATTGCCGTCCATGCGTTGGTCTATCTCAATCACATGGAAAAGGTACTCAGCAGCGAGGAGCTGGCACAGAATGTCTGCACCAATCCCGTGCTGATACGCAAGGTTATGTCCAAACTGAAAAAGGCAGGCTTTGTAGATACCAAGGGCGGCAATAATGGAGGCTACATATTTATCGCCGATGCTGATAAACTCACACTGGAGCAGGTCGCCGAGGCGATCGACGCAAAATTTGTCGGTTCACCGTGGAGAAGCGGTGATATGGATAAGGAGTGCTTGATCGCTTCTGGAATGGGTGAGATCATGCAGAATATTTACCGACAGCTTGATGAGAATTGCAAAAAAAGTCTGCACGGTATTACTGTGGCGGATATCGACCGAAAGATACTGAAACATGGAATGGAGCCGACTGTCAATGAAGAAATATAGCTGAAAAAACGGTGCGGTTCTCATTTTTTACCGCCACTTATTGCGAGTGCTGACGTAGGTTGTTTGCCTTACACTGTACGGTGGCGTACGGGAAACTGTGCTGTCGGCGGAAATGCTTTTCTCTGTACCGAAGTCGGAGCGATGTTTCTTCTTCTGACGGCAACTCTTTTTTGTACAAGCAAGATACAAAATAGCAATCGGACGGAACTCCGATCGTAATTCACAAAGGAGGCGGCAATATGGAACGAATCATACGGGGTTCAGTTCTTTTTTGGGCTACGATCCTTCTTTTTACCGGATGCGGAATCGACAATGATACAAATAATACGGATGTAGAAGGCATGCCAAAGGAGGCAGAACAAAGGATGAGGCTTGTGTGAAACCGGAATTGAAATTTACTGTTTCTCCTGCGTTGCTGGCAGTGCCGTCTGATGCTGTTAACGGCAATAATGAAAAATGTACATATAGCACACCCCGATGCTATGAATAAAAAAGCACCTGAAAAGCTTTAAAAATCACTGACGGAGATAAAAACAGATGCTGAATGTTACAAAAAGCAATTTTGAAAAAGAGGTTATTTCCTCTGAAATTCCCGTAGTTCTTGATTTCTGGGCGACATGGTGCGGACCTTGTAAAATGCTTTCTCCCGTTCTCGATGAGCTTGCCGTGGAATACAACAACAGGGCACGCTTTTGTAAGGTCAATGTGGACGATGAGCCGGAGTTTTCCGTCTGTTTCGGTATTACAAGCATTCCAACGCTGATCTTCTTTAAAAATGGAGAAATTCTAAAAAAGACCGTAGGGTGCTGTGAAAAAGACGAGCTTGAGGAGACGCTAAAGGAACTTCTCTGAGGTTGTTACTGCGAGTTGAAAATGATGCTCATACACGGCTTTCGATTCTTACGGTTTTGTGACAATTTTCAAGCGTTTTTGCGGTGAATGGGCTGCTTTGTTTTGCTATACTTATGCTGCGGGAAGGAAAACCGCAAATAATATTAAAGGAGCACTTACTATGAAAAGCAAAAAAACCGTATTTGCAGCAGTTCTCACTCTCGTACTTGCGCTGAGCATTGTTACTGTTTCTGCGGCTGCTGCTTCGGCAAATGTGAAGAAGTCAGGCGAACCTGTGAATGATTCATGCATTGCCGCTGCAGAGGTTTCCGGCGAATGTGCCGGACAGTCGCTTGAAGGCTTCGTTAAAAATCTGAGCTTTCTGAGCGAACAGGAGAAATCGGCTCTGCTTGCAGACCTTGCCGAAATTGAATCGCTGGAAGCGCAGATTGACGAGCTCTACTATCGCATGACTGATGAGAACGCAGATCAACTTTATGGTGAAATCGACGCTCTCTACGAAAAACTCGACTCGGTTCTTGACCGTAATGCGGAGCTTTGGGACCGCGTAGACGTCGAGTATGATGAAAAGATCGCGGCAAACGAGCCGGATATGACTTTTGAACTGAATGAAGCCGACCTTGCGGTCTGCGAAACAATCAAATAAACCACACGCAAGAGCCGTGTCTGGACGGCACGGCTCTATATCGGTTTTTGGGGGCATCATGAAACAACTTATCTATATTGCAGAGGATGAAAAAAACATAAGAGAAACTCTTCGGAGTTTTCTTGAGAATGACGGATATGAGGTGTGCGCGTTTGAAACAGGCGACGCACTTTTAAGCGCGTTTTTTAAAAAACGCTCCGATCTTGTAATTTTGGATATTATGATGCCCGGGACTGACGGACTTACCTGCTGCCGCTTTATCCGGGAAAAGGACAATGTTCCGATCATTTTGCTGACGGCAAAGGATACCGAATATGACTATGTCAACGGGATCCTTCAGGGCGGAGACGATTATCTGACCAAGCCGTTTCGCCCGACGGTTCTCCTGATGCGTGTTAAATCTCTTCTTCGTCGCGTAGAGATGGAGAGAGGCGGAGATCCGGCGGACAGGGATATTACCGTCGGAGATTTGCACTTTTCGGGTGATGAGAAGCAGCTTTTCTGCAAAGAAAAGCCGCTTGCACTTTCTCCGAATGAGCTGAAGATGCTCCTCTTTTTGATGCGTGGCGAGGGCAAAGCGTTTTCACGGGACGAGTTGCTTAACCACATTTGGGGATACAATGACGAGGTGGAAACCAGAGTGACCGATGAAACACTGCGCCGTATACGCAGCAAGCTCTCCTCGGCAGACAGCAGGGTGCAGATTGAGACGGTCTGGGGTTACGGCTACCGCCTGCGATCGGACGGAGGCGGGAAATGAAACATATAAGAAGAAAAATCACCGTATCCGTTCTCGGTACGATGCTGTTTGTTTTTGTGGTGCTGCTTGCTACCGTTAATATCTTTATTCCGAAATATCTGACGTCAGAGGCGCAGAAGGCGATACTTTTGGAGGATGAGCGTAAGGACCCTATCCCGCTTGCCGAAACAATGGACGATGGGGAGGAGCATTTTCTTGCATCCAGCGTTCGATATCTTGAAGTTGAAGAGGGTCTTACAGAGTCAGAACACCTTTCAAAAGCTGAATATCAATTGAGGAAATACTGCCGGAAGGAAAAGCCGGCCGCTGATGAATTTCATACACTGAAAACCGGCGGCAGCCGATTTGTTTTCCGAATATCACAGGTCGAAGCCGATGAATATGAGGACGCATATTCGTACATTCTGTATGTGGATGTCGGAGCAGTTATGCAGTATTCGGTTTATCTGAACGCCGTTTTTTTCGCGGTGCTGGCAGTGCTCAGCGTGCTGGTCTGTCTCTTTGGCTGGAAACTCGGCAACTATGTTGAAAAGGCGCACGAATCCCAGAAATGGTTTTTCCAGAATGTGTCGCACGAGCTGAAAACGCCGATGATGGCTGTTCAGGGTTGTGCGGAGGGCATCCACACCGGGGTTTTGGACCCTGTAGAAGCATCCGGGGTGATTCTGGAAGAGGCGGAACAGATGTCCGATTTGGTAGAAGAGCTGCTCGCGCTATCCCGATTGGAGTCGGGACAAGCCAATGCTGAGTTCCATTCGATGGATGTCCGTGAGGTTTTATATGACTGCCTACGCAGTACGGAACAACCGGCGGAGCAGAGAAAACTGTGCATCACCCCATGCTTTGACGAAAAACCTGTTTTGGTGAACTGCGATGAGGTTCAGCTTCGCCGTGCGTTTACCAATATCATCACCAATGCACTGCGGTATGCAAAAGAGGGAATACAAATCGAATGTAAGGCAGACAGAGGAAAAGCCATTGTACGTATCCATGACGATGGGGAAGGTATTGCGCCGGAGCTTTTGCCACACATTTTCGACCGCTTTTTCAGCACCCGTAAGGGAGGCGCCGGGATCGGACTTTCGCTCGCAAAAGAAATTGTGTCATTGCACAAAGGCACAATATTCGCGTCAAACGACGGCGGCGCAGTGTTTGAGATCAGCCTTCCCCTGAAAAAAACAATATAATTATTGCCGTCGATCGGCTTACAGATACTGTTATGAAAACAAAACCTAATGTGAAAGGAAATCATGTGATGAAGAAGATCATTGCAATTGCACTTGCTGCCGTTATGGTTCTCTCATTTGCAGCCTGCGCAAAACAAAACGGTACAACCACGCCTTCCGGTGCCCCCAAAGGGCAACCGCAAAATGCTTTGGAAATCCTTGAAAAGGTCTGGAGTAAGTATTCAACCGACGAAAAATTCCCCGCAACAGGCGGTTCCGAAAAGCATATGAAGGAAGATATGCCCGGCAAATTCGATGTTTCCGATACAGAATCCCTTGACTTTGAACTCGGCTTCCCGAAGGCAAACGCTTCCGAGATTGACGATGCCGCATCGCTTATGCATACGCTGAATCAGAACAACTTTTCCTGCGGCGTATACCATGTTAAAGGCTCCGGAAACGCCGAAGCACTTGCAGGTAAAATTAAAGAAAACATTCTTGCACGCCAATGGCTGTGCGGGTTTCCCGAAAAGCTCGTCATTCTGACCGTCGGCGATTATATCGTTTCCGTGTTCGGCGCTGCCGAATTGACAGACACCTTTGTCGCAAAGTTGTCAGCTGAATACAGCTCAACAAAACAACTTTTCGATGTGCCTATCGCATAAGACAAAGCTATGCTGTTTTCAAGTATAACGTTTCTGTACTGCTTCCTGCCGTGTGTTCTGCTCGTGTATTTCGTTGTTCCCGACCGTATGAAGAATCTTGTGCTTCTTTTGGCAAGTCTGTTCTTCTACGGTTGGGGAGAGCCGAAATATCTCGTTTTTATGCTTGCGGCGGTAACGCAGTCGTATATTGCCGCGCTCTTGGTTGAACGCTTTCGCGGGACGAAAATTGCCAAGCTGGTGCTTGCCGTTTCGGCGGTCGCCAGCCTCGGCCTGCTTGCATATTGCAAATATGCGGACTTTTTTATCGGAAACTTCAATGCGGTGACCGGCCTTTCCATCCCGCTTCTGAAGGTGGCTCTGCCGGTAGGTATCAGCTTTTATACATTCCAGATCCTGAGCTATGTCATAGATGTTTATCGCGGCGACGTGCCGGCACAGCGCAATTTTGTTGATCTTGCCATGTATGTGGCGATGTTTCCGCAGCTGATAGCCGGCCCTATTGTCCGCTATTCAGACATTGCCGGAAGCCTGAAAAACCGGAAAACCACGCTTGCTGATGTGTCGGAGGGGATTACGCGCTTTTCCGTCGGTCTTGCAAAAAAGATTCTCCTTGCAAATTCGGCGGCACTTCTTGTATCCGAATTCAAGGCGTACGGTGAGAAAACCGTGCTGTTTTATTGGCTGTACGCCGCAGCATATATGTTGCACATCTATTTTGACTTTTCCGGGTATTCAGATATGGCGATAGGACTCGGACGCATTTTCGGATTCCGTTTTTCCGAAAACTTTAACTATCCGTATATCTCCGCAAGCATTACAGAGTTCTGGCGCCGTTGGCATATCTCTCTCGGCGGTTGGTTTCGTGACTACCTTTATATCCCACTCGGAGGAAACCGCGTAAAGCCTATACGGCATGTTTTTAACATCCTTGTCGTGTGGGCAGCCACCGGTTTTTGGCACGGAGCATCATGGAATTTTGTTCTGTGGGGGCTTCTTTATGCGGTGCTTTTGCTGTTTGAAAAATACATTCTCCGTCCAAAGGCACGGTTTGCCGTTCCGATGCATATCTATACGCTGCTGTTTGTCATGTTCGGGTTTGTACTGTTCGATTCTTCAGGTATTTCCGACGCATTCATGAGCTTTAAGTCCTTGTTCGGACTTGCCGGAATTCCCGTTGCGAACACGGTATCGTTTTATTATCTAAAAAGCAACCTTGTGTTGCTTAGTGTCGCTGCTGTCGGCGCGACGCCCTTGCCAAAGCGGATCTATGAGAAGATCGGAGAGACGGCGGGCGGCAGCCGGGTCCTTGCCGTTCTGACGCCGATAGCGACGGTCGCTTTGATTGCCGTATGTACGGCGTATCTGATCGACGGTTCGTTCAATCCGTTCGTTTATTTCCGGTTTTGACTTGCGGTTTTAAACTTTTCCCCGGAGGAGTATTATGAAGAAAACCCAACAAATACTTACATTGGTTTTGTCACTTGGCTTCATTGCGGTTTTTGCTGCTTGGTTTTGGATTTTGCCCGATGCAGAAGAATCTATAACAGAAAGACGGCATTTGGCGAAATGCCCCACGCTGTCTCTTTCGTCCGTTGCAAACGGCAGCTTTATGAACGGTTTTGAAAAATATATGCTCGATCAGTTTCCACTGCGGGGCGGCTTTCGAACACTCAAAGCCGCCGCAAATGCAAAGGTGTTTATGCAAAAGGATAACAACGGACTTTATTCCGTCGGAGAGCACCTCTCAAAGCTGGATTTTCCGACGGACTTTGACTCGGTCGACCGTGCCGCACAGCGTTTTCGGTATGTATATGATACTTATATTCGAAATAGCGGAACAAAGACATATTTGTCGGTGATACCGGACAAAAATGTTTTTATCGCATCGCAGAACGGCTATCCGGACAAGGATTACAAGACTCTTGTCGAACGACTCAAAAACGGATTTCCGGAGGCAAAGTATATTGATATTTCAGGGCTTTTGTCGGCTGATGATTTCTATTACACCGATTCACACTGGCGCCAGGAAAGAATACTGAAGGTTGCCGACGAGATTGCGGATAAAATGGGCGCGGAGCGGATAGGACAGTGTGAAAAGCATGACACGGGCGTTTCTTTTTACGGCGTCTATTACGGTCAGGCAGCCCTCCCACACGCACCGGAGCGCTTTTTCTATCTCGATAACGCCGTGATACGGGGCCTTAAGGTGCATAATGCCGAAACATCGTCCGACATCCCGGCTTACGACCTCGGTGCCGCCGCCGGACGCGATCCTTACGAAATGTTCCTCGGCGGCGCGCGCTCGATCATCACACTCACAAACCCGAATGTTGCGAAAGAACGCCGGCTCATCGTTTTCCGGGATTCGTTCGGCAGCAGCATAGCGCCGCTTCTTGCTGCGGGCTATTCCGAAATTACGCTTGTTGATATCCGCTATATCTCGTCCTCCTCTCTTGGAAAACTGATCAACTTCACGAAAGCGGACGATGTGCTGTTCCTTTATTCCGCATCGGTCATCAACAACAGCGAGACGATAAAGTAATGCGGAACTGCATCTATGATGAAAATGAAATAAGCAATCACCCGTTTGGCGGGTGGTTGCTTATTTTTTGTGAAAACGCCCTGAATAGTGCCTGGGTCACATATGGTATGTATTCACATTGCGGACAATAGGTGACTGCTATTATATAATCAAAATGTCATGATAGGATTGTTGTACCTGTTACCGGAAATTATGCAGATCGCTTGAAAAAGGACGTTGGTAAAGAGAAAGAGGGACAATGGTATGACCGCATTTGACGATGTCCGGCAGGGACTGGGTTGCAGTTATATTTCGGATACCCGGTTTGACATGAGGAGACCGGACACCTCTTTTAAATTGGAATTGCATTTGTGTGGGTTTGGTTATACAAAGTATCCACTGGAGGAATTGGAAAAGCTGAACGAGTATTTGTTTGGTGAGACAACCGTTTTTTTGCGACCATATCGAGACGGAAAGGAAATTTTTAGAAGCTATAAAAATTTAACAGCAATAATTAAAAACTCTTTTGGAGGACTGTCGTATGGCAAAAAAACAAAATATCAAAAAGAATTTTGTTCATTGTTGGGGCAGTATTGTGCTGCATTTTCGCAGTAATTCTTGTCTGTAACTTGACAATAATTATAAAAGGCGTTGTAAATCCAAAGGTTCCGCCGTCGGTATTCGGCATCACGCCGATGGTTGTGCAGTCGGGCTCCATGAGCGGCAATGCCGAGAATCATATTGAAATTGGGGACCTGATTTTTACGGTTAATCCCGAAACAGACAGGCTGAAAGCAGGCGACATTATTTCTTATATGGACAGCAATATAGCCGTAACGCACCGTATTATTGAGGTGCGGGTGGGAGCAGACGGAAAGCGCAATTTTGTAACTAAGGGTGATGCCAACAATGCGGAGGATCCGGCAGTCGGTGAGGATGTCGTGTTCAAACTGTATAAGGGGCGTATTCCGGGACTGGGCGACTTTGCCATGTTCCTGCAAAAGCCGCTGGGTATGGCAGTATTTATCGGCATTCCTGTGTGTTTTTATTATATATGATATCATCCGCCGTCAGAGAAACTCCGGCAAGAAGGATAAGGAAACCGAGAAGCTGAAAGCGGAGCTGGAACGGCTCCGTGCCGCCGCGGACGAAAAAAATTCCGAAAAAGAATACGGCGTATACGCAGTTTGATATGCCTGTTACAAAAGATATGAATGTCTTTGCCGACTGGGGCACACACTCAGCGCAACCCTACTAAATTCACTATGCTCTGCATGAGGGAGAAGGCGACAACTCTTGGCTGGGGCCTCTTAATACGGCCGCAAACGCCTCGCCTAAGGACAATAAAACCCATAAAGTAACAAGGGATGGCGAGGATCGCACCTACGAATACCTGACATCGGACAACAGGTATCACTGCCTGATCGCACCCGATTCCGCCGGCTTTGCCTATCTGGGGAATACCCGTACCTTCTATCCGAAAGCAGGCGAGCCGCTCAACGAGCTTTACCCTGATTATAACAGCAGCGGTTATTACCCGATGCTTGCCAGCCATTCCATCGCAGTGGAATATGAGGAAAACAAGGAAGATCCGGAGCATAATGTAATTTACCTTTACCTATGTGCATGCGGTGAATATAGCCTATCGGGCGGAATACCGCTATGCGGATACCGGCGCCTTGATAACCTCTGCTCCGGGAGGAGGAACGGTGACGAAGTATTCAACCAAGGCGGTTGTGACAGAGCGTTTTGAAGTCATTAAAGGCTATATTCCTGATGCTTTTTACAAACGGCTGATTCTTGCCGTTACGGATGACGGAAACGGCAACTATGTGGGCTCTCCGGATAATGTAGTGGCCTTCTATTACAATAAAAATACGCAGAACACCTTTTATGCCGTACACCATATGCTGCAGAAGGTTAACGCCGCAAGGACGGAGCTTACACAGGATGAAAGCGGTAATTATATCAATTATACCGAAAGCGATGCCCTTATCGAGGGTATCGGAGATATCGGCTCTACGCATGATATCGTACCGCAGACCTTTAGCGGCTTTATGGTATATAGCACGGGATATATCAAGGATTCCAGTACAACGCAGCTCCTTGACGCTGAAACTAATCCGCACTTTACCATTATTGTTCAGGCGCAAGGCACCGAGCTGTATATTTTCTATACACGCAACACGCAGAGCTATAAGGTGTATTATTTGAAGTACGGCACGGATATCAGCAACCTGCCGCAGCTGACCGATACCTCACCGGGTGTGCTTCTGCCAATTGAATCCGACACAGGTACTTTCGGCTCCGCAGTTTCGGTATCGGCAGAGCCGGTCAGTGGAATGAATTGCGTTTCAAATCTGTCACAAACGATCATTCTTCGGGCAAATGATGCACAGAACTACATCATATTCTACTATGCGCCTTTGCAATATACCGTAGAATATAAGGTGTGGCAGTATGGCGGCGGAACGCTCAGTCAGACTATTGAGGTAGTCAACGGAACGGATCTTTTCAGCGGCTCAACAGCGACAGCCAAGATCGGCTATCGGTTTGAAGGCTGGTATCTTGACGAAGCGTGTACGGTGCCGGTCGGCGACAAGGGAACGGTAACGGGCGGCAAACTTGTTCCCACGACGCTGAATCTTGACGCCATGCCCAAGGTCAATGTGTTTTATGCTAAATTCGTTCCCGTTCTCGGCAGCATGACAATCGAGAGACAAAACGGAACGGCCGATGAAGGCAACGGCGACAGAGTATTTGTTTATCGTATCACCACAGCAGATGAGCTCACTTTTGAGTTGTATGTTTCAATCAAGGGAAACGGCAGCGTGACAATTAAGGATATGGTTTGTCGTGAATACACAGTAGAACAGCAAAACGGTTGGTCATGGCGGTATAACGACACATTGCAAAAAGTGACCGTTTCCGAGGGAACAACAAAGACAGTTACCTTTGACGACGCTCCCGTTAATAATAAATGGCTTAACGGCAACAGCGAAAGGATAACGAACAAAAAGGGGTGACACCGCAATGTCGAAAAGAATAAAGCACCTGCTGATTGCGGCGGCTGCCCTGTGTATTGTTGCGGCTGTGGGCTTGACCCTTGCCTTTATGTTCAAAAAGCGGAAAAAACAAATCGGTTTATTCCGACAGAGGTTTCCTGCGCTGTCCGTGAGAAGCTTGACAACAACGAGGAGACCGGCACTGACGCGGTGGGCGGAGAAAAGGCAGATATACGGGTGGAGAATACCGGCAATGTTAAGAAATTTATTCGTCTGAGGCCGGTTTCGTATTATGTCGATTCAAACGGCAACATTACAGGGATGGCCGCTTCTCAATACCCGAATCTGACGCTTAAAAACAGTTGGATTGCCGGGGAAAACCATACTTACTATTACCCCTATCCGACAGAACCCGGAAACTCGACCGGAATACTGTGCGAGGCTGTTACCCTCGGGCAGACGGCTTGAAAACGGCAACACGGTGTATCAGGTAATTGAAGCTATTGCCGAGGCTGTTCAGGCAGAACCGGTATCCGCCGTGCGGGAAGCCTGGGGCGTAACGGTTACAAATAATACGATCATGGCAGCTCCATGAAAAATTCCTCCTGTTCGACACATCATGCCCGGCAGGAGGTTTTTCTTATGTGTCTGCAGCACATAAAAGAGTAAAAAGATAAAAAGCAATTAGGAAAACCTCCTATTTTTGCTTTACTGCCTGTTGACTTTATACTGGTTTTCGCTTATGATGTTATTAGGAGTTAATCCTAATAACGAAAGAAAGAGGGCAGCACTTATGAATGACAGAAATAAGTATGCAGGAACACAGACCGAGCAAAACCTTTGGGAAGCATTTGCCGGGGAGTCGCAGGCCAGAAACAAGTACAGTTTCTTTGCTTCTGTCGCAAAAAAACAGGGTTTTGAACAGATTGCCGCCCTGTTTTTGAAAACGGCGGAAAATGAGAAGGATCACGCCAAGCTATAGTTTAAGGAACTCGGCGAACTTGGCGGGACAGAAAGAAATCTTGATACTGCCGCCGAGTGAGAAAACTATGAGTGGGCGGATATGTATGTAGAGTTTGCAGCAACAGCGGAGGATGAAGGTTTTCCGGAGCTCGCAAAGAAGTTTCGCCTTGCCGCAGAGATAGAAAAGCAGCATGAAGAGCGTTTTCGCACATTGCTTCGCAATATCGAGACCGAAAAAGTTTTTGCAAAAAGTGAAGTTAAAATGTGGGAATGCCGAAACTGCGGACACATTACGGTTGGTACAGAGGCTCCGGAGGTCTGTCCGACCTGCAACCATCCGCAAAGTTACTTTGAGATCCATGCAGAAAACTTTTAAGGAAAACGAAAAGCTTTGAAAGGAGAAACACCTATGAAACAAAAATTTTTTATCTGTAATCACTGTGGAAATATGATTGCGTTTGTCAATGACAGCGGAAACCCTATTGTTTGTTGTGGTGAGTTGATGCACGAAGTGATACCGGGCGCAATTGACGCATCGATTGAAAAGCATGTTCCTGTTTATTCCGTAAAGGATGGTATAGTTCATGTAAATGTCGGTTCGATTCTTCATCCGATGAACGAAGAACACCATATTGAATGGATTTCCCTTCAAACGAAGTTCGGAAATCAGCGCAAGGAACTGTGCCCGACCGGCGAGCCGTCAATCAGCTTTGCCATTTGCAATGGAGACGAAGTTGAAGCTGTATACGCTTATTGCAATCTGCACGGCCTTTGGGTGACAGATGCTGATTTATCTTAAAATGTATAACCCTATTACTTATTCCAATGAGAGCAGAGGCTGATGTTCAGCCTGCAACAGTTATGGCCCGTCCTGTGCCGGACAGGCAGGGCGGGCCGCAAATTACGGAGATGAAAACCGATGATTATACGAAGAGAAACAAGACAGCGGCAAATGGTTTTACAGGCAGTACAGGCAAGGACAGACCACCCAACGGCGGATCAGATATTCAATGATGTGCATAAGCTGGATCCGAAAATCAGCCATGGAACCGTATACCGTAATCTGAACCTTCTTTGTGAGGACGGTCTGATCTGCCATGTGCGAGTGCCGGGAGCGGACCGATACGACCTGCGCACCGATCTGCACTATCATATGTTCTGCGTCAAGTGCAAAAAAGTGGGCGATGCACCGCATCTGTACAAACCGTATTTGGATAAAGAGATTGCCAAACAGTCAGGCTATAAGATTATTCGGCATCGTCTGATTTTTGAGGGAGTGTGTTCGGAATGCCAAAGTAAAGAGATTCGTCCCCTTCCAGAGCAGGTATTCGTTCGTTATCCGGTTCGACCGGCACCTCAGATGCCGGTGCCTGCCTTTGCTGAAACGAAAAAAACAAACAGGAGAAAATAATTATATAGACAATGCGCTGCTATTTCCGCATTGTCCAATGTGAAGGACGGCTTAAAATATCATGGGAAAAGAAGACTCGTTGTTTGTGGTTCTTGGGTAAACTGAAAAGGGAAAACACTCTTACCCTTGAAGAATATGAATGTTTGACCTCGGTTAAAGTACTTGAATTGGTTTATTACGCTGCCGAGCACGCTGGGGAGATGCGAAAGAAAGTATACGGAAACGAGGTATGTATCAGGGGCCTTATAAAAATTAGCAACAGATGCGGCAATGACTGCTTTTATTGTGGCATACGACGTTCCAATAAAAACTGCAAGCGATACACTCTCCCAAGAGAACAGATTCTTGTCTGCTGTGCGAAGGGCTATATATTTTGAGTACGAACCTTTGTGCTGCAAGGGGGCGGGGGAACGGTTACGGCAGATATAATCTGTGATATTATATCACAGATACATCGGATATATCCCGATTGTGCCATAACGCTCTCCCTCGGAGAATACGAACAAATGTATTTTGCAGGAGCAAACCGGTATTCCTTGCATCATATGGCCGCGGATAAAGAACATTTTGAAAGGCTGCATCCGGGGGAATGTCCTTTGACAACCGAATGGGCTGCCTTAGAGAGTTGAAGGATATCGGCTTTCGGATCGGCTGCGGCTTTATGATGGGAAGTCCGCATCAGACGTCGCATATGCTTGCAAAGGAACTGAAATTTATTGAAGAGTTTCAGCCGGATATGTGCAGTATCCATACCGTTTGTTCCGCATAAGGATACGCCGTTTTCTTTATTTCATTCGGGAACCTTGTTACAGACAGCGTATTTGCTTTCTTTGGTTCGGCTGATAAAACCGAACATTCTGCTACCGTCCGCTATGGTCCTCGGCAGTATTGCTGATGACGGCAGAGAACGCAGTATTAAGGCAGGAGCCAATGTGGTAACGGTGGTAACGGTGGACCTTTCTCCAAAGCCGGTATGCGATAAATACAGCCTGCATGACAACAAAACAGACCGAGCAAAAACAAAACAGGAACTTGAACAACTGAAGACTTTAATGGAACGCATAGGATACAGAGCCGTGTTTAACGGAGGAGAAGTTAAGAGGTAATCCGAAGCTCCCGTTTGACTGAAGCAATATATAAATTCATAACTGCCAGGGTTATCAGATGGTTTTCTCGAAAAACATCGGAATGTATGAAATTTAAAAGCTGCTTGACCGGATTTGAAATGACAATAAGGCTTTGTAGAAAAAAAGAGGAGAGCATGAAATAAAACAGCAAAAACAGAAAATAATAACGCGCCGCTTTTGGCAGACGTGTAGAGCAGGTGCGGTTTGATAACGCGCCTGCTTTTGCTATATAAATTAGCTTTTATGCAGGGCAGATGAGAAAATGAAAAGGCATAGAAAAACGGCAATAAGGACATTTTTCGTTGTCTATTGTGTTGTGATGGTGCAGCACCTGTTTTTCAGAACTCCGAGTACACGCGCCATGCCGTACAGGCAGATTGTTCGGGAAAATATCAACACAATCCCTTTGATGACAATCCGTGATCAGGTATATTTCATCTCGCATGAAACCAACCACATTATGGTGCATTATGCCTGTCTCAATTTGTTTGGAAACTTTATTGTCTTTATTTCATTCGGCATTTTTCTTCCCTTGCTCGGTAACAAAACTAAAAAGCCGGGCCGAACACTTTTTATTATCTTTTGTGGTTTTTCTTGCAATTGAGATCATTCAGCTTTTCTCTCTGACCGGATGGGCGGATATTGACGATGTGCTGCTTAATCTGCTCGGTTGTTTGTTTGGATATTACCTGTGGCGAATGGGAAACGCATTATATAAACGAATATTGAACAGATGACGAAAAGCTTAAAGAAAACAGTAAAGCGTTTGCCTAAGGACGATTTTCTGACAGTCGAGTGTGTTCGGAGTGAGGCATGCGCACCTTGATGTAGCGCAAATAAAACGAAGCAGAAAAAGAGAAATAACAGTATGAGAAAATATTCATTGGTATTGCGATTGAGTTGTTTGCTGTTTTACTGCAGCTTCCATTGAAAGAAACTGCCGTTTCGCTTATTATCGGGTCTTTGGGGCTTTTGGTAGCACTTTTTAGATCGTTCGAAACCGTCAAAAACAGATAGGGGAGGTATTGAATGAATGGATCAAAAATAAGACAGTTTTTTAATCCGGATAGAATAGGTAAAGAGAAAAACGTAAATATGCGTATTGTTCCTAACTGCGAGAGATTGCAGAAAAATTAAAGAAGAAAACTGACATGATGACGACTTACGATTGTGAACACTGCGGTCGACTCATACCGGAGGGCGATGTTTACTGTGGCTTTTTGTCGCGGTATTGCGGAAACGGGTATTTCCGATCTTGATATGATCCATGATCCGGAAACAGATCCGCTGCTGCATCATGAATTTCCGGAAACCGACCAACGACCGTTTTCTTTGAAAAAGCAAGGACACTGGACGCTCATAGGTAGGCAGAGCGAAAACAGGAGCCGACTGTGTGAAACTGTCGGCTCCCGGACTGAAAATCGTTTTATAATGGAGGAACAAAACATGAAAAAGTGGAAAAAGATTATTCTTGCAGTATCGGCTATCCTAATGGTTACGGCTATAGTCTCTACTGTATATCTGATTATCAGACAATGCAAGACCAAAGCGATTATATATAGTTAGAGAGTCCGACAATTGAAAAAGGAGAACGGAGGATTTTATGAAACTGACGTTTCTCGGTGCAGCACACGAGGTTACGGGCTCCTGCACTTTGCTTGAAGCCTGCGGCAAAAAGATTCTGGTAGACTGCGGCATGGAGCAGGGTCCGGATATTTATGAAAACCGTGAACTTCCCGTGCCACCTGCCGCCATTGACTTTGTATTTCTCACACATGCCCACATCGATCATTCTGGAAAGCTTCCACTATTGATTAAAAACGGCTTTTGCGGGAATGTATATGCAACGACAGCTACGCACGACCTATGCGCCATTATGCTTGCCGACGCTGCACACATTCAGGAAACGGAAGCAGTCTGGAAGAACCGCAGGGCACTGCGCTCCGGTGAGGAGGGATATACACCGATGTATACCCTTGATGATGTAAAAAAGCTTATGCCACAGTTTCGGGTGACTGATTACAAAAGAGCAGTGAAGCCGTGCGACGGCATATCGGCTGTCTTTTATGACGCAGGACATCTGCTGGGCTCGGCAAGCATTAAGATATCGGTGACCGAAAACGGAGAAACTCACCATGTTGTTTTTTCGGGTGATGTCGGAACGCCGAGCCGACCGCTTCTGTGCCCGCCGAATGTGCCGGATGAAGCGGATACTCTGATTATTGAATCTACTTACGGCGACAGCCAGCGTCTGCCGCGATCAAAAGACTTGGAGAAATGGCTTGCCGAAATTATCGACCGGACAATTACCTGCGGCGGAAATGTGGTGATCCCGTCATTTGCGGTCGGACGGACACAGGAGCTCCTGTATATGCTTCGGCGCATCAAGGAGCAACAGCTTGCACTTACTGATTTTCCGGTATATCTTGACAGTCCGCTTGCTATTGAGGCGACAAATATTTATAAAGAGACCCTCCGCAGTTACTTTGACGAAGAAACTAACGAACTGCTTGACCGGGGAATCAATCCTATCGGATTTGATGGCTTGCATCTTTCGGTAACAAGTGATGATTCCAAAAAGATCAACGCAGATCCCATGCCCAAAGTCATCATCTCTGCTTCCGGTATGTGCGAGGCGGGCCGCATCCGGCATCACTTAAAGCATAATCTTTGGAGACCGGAATGTACGGTCCTCTTTGTTGGGTATCAGGTGGAGGGTACACTCGGCAGACGACTTTTGAACGGTGCACGGTATGTCAACCTGTTTGGGGAAGATGTCAAGGTTTCGGCCAATATTGAAAACCTTGAAGGTATATCGGCACACGCTGATATGTACCAGCTAACTGATTGGATAGCTTCGATGAAGAAACGTCCGAAAAGAGTTTATGTCAATCACGGCTTGGACGGCGTCTGCGACAGCTTTGCCAAAATCGTTACCGAACGGCTTGGTATTGAGGCAACAGCCCCGTACAGCGGGGACGCTTTTGACCCGATCATCGGTGTGCAGCTTATCGTCGGCAGCCGAAAAAAGGTGTCGCATGTCGATCACAAAAGGAAAGGGCGCTCCTCTGCAGTATGGAATAAACTGTACACAGCCGGTATGCGTCTTATGGGGATCATTGAGCGCAGCAGGGACTGTAAGAGCAAAGAACTTGCTGTCCTTACCAACCGTATTAACGCTCTCTGCGATAAGCAGGAAAAGGAAATTAAAAAATGACAGCACGCGGTGAAATATCCGCTTGAATAAATTTATGAAAGGCAGGAAAAACTATGAAGTATATCTGTAATGTTTGCGGCTTTGTGTATGACGAGAAGATTGGCTGTCCCGAAGAGAAAATAGCGCCGGGCACAGTGTGGGAGAATATTCCCGGCGATTTTGTCTGTCCTCTCTGCGGAGTCGGTAAAGACGAATTTTACATGGAAACCAAGTGACGGAGGAAGCATGTATGATAGCTAAAGATATTCATTACATCGGGGTAAACGATCATAGAATTGATCTTTTTGAAAGTCAGTATACGGTGCCGAATGGTGTGTCCTATAATTCCTATGTTATCACAGACGGAAAGATTGCCGTGATGGATACCGTAGATGCAGCTTTTACGCACGAGTGGCTTGATAATCTGGAAACGGTTCTCGGAGGAAGAAAGCCTGATTATCTGGTGATCCAGCATATGGAGCCTGATCATTCGGCAAGCATAGCTGTTTTTAAGAAAAATTATCCAGATACCGCCATTGTGGCGACATCAAAGGCATTTGCCATGATGCATCAGTTTTTCGGAAAGGATTTTTCGGAAAACGGAATAAGCGTGTCCGACGGAGATACCCTTCCGCTGGGAACACACACCCTGCATTTTATTGCGGCTCCCATGGTGCACTGGCCGGAGGTCATCGTCAGCTATGAGTCGACGGAAAAAATTCTTTTCTCTGCAGACGCATTCGGCAAGTTTGGTGCGCTTGATGTAAAAGAAGATTGGGCGGACGAGGCAAGACGGTATTATATTGGCATCGTCGGCAAGTACGGCAGACAGGTTCAGGCGCTACTGAAAAAGGCGGCGGCTCTGGATATACGTGTTATCTGCCCTCTACATGGTCCGGTATTAAGTGAGAACCTTGGTTATTATCTTAATCTGTACAATACATGGTCGTCCTATACTGTTGAGGCCGACGGTATTGTTGTTGCATACACCTCAGTTTACGGAAACACCAAAAGAGCGGTTGAACGGCTTATTTCGGGACTGCGCACAAACGGATGCCCGAATGTTGCGGTATACGACCTCGCGCGCTGCGATATGTCCGCCGCCGTTGCCGATGCCTTCCGCTACGGCAAGCTGGTCCTTGCAACCACTACCTACAATGCCGACATATTCCCGCCGATGCGTCATTTTATTGAGGCACTGACCGAGCGGAATTATCAGAAGCGCACGGTTGCTCTGATCGAGAACGGCTCATGGGCACCGCTTGCTACCAAGGTTATGCGCGGAATGCTTGAAAATTCTGCGGACATTACCTTTGCACCAAATACGGTGAAGCTGCTTTCTGCGCCTGATGCAGACAGCAACAAACAGCTTGACGCTCTCGCAGATGAGCTTTGCCGTGAGTACCTGGCAAGGCAGGATGAAACCGCGAACAAAAACGATCTGTCGGCTCTTTTCAATCTCGGCTACGGGTTGTATGTTGTCACCTCTAACGACGGTAAAAAGGACAACGGTCTTATTGTCAACACCGTGTCACAGGTCACAAATACACCCAACCGTATCGCCGTGACAATCAACAAAGAAAACTACTCTCATCACATCATAAAACAGACAGGCATTATGAATGTTAACTGCCTGAGCACCGACGCACCGTTTTCGGTATTTGAAACATTCGGCTTCCAAAGCGGCAGAACGGTGGATAAATTTGCATCCTGCGAACCTCTTCGCAGCGATAACGGATTGGTCTTTCTACCTAAATATATTAATTCCTTTATGTCTCTGAAAGTGATGCAGTATGTTGACTTTGATACCCACGGTATGTTTATCTGCGAGATTACCGAGGCGCGGGTCATCTCAGACAGGGAGACGATGACTTATACCTATTATCAGAAGCATGTCAAGCCGAAACCTCAAATCGAGGGCAGGAAGGGGTATGTCTGCAAGGTGTGCGGATATGTATATGAGGGAGAAGAACTGCCGGAGGATTTCATATGTCCGCTGTGTAAGCACGGGGTTGCGGATTTTGAACCGATCGGTTGAGTTTAACCCGATGAAAGAAAACTGAAAAGAAAAACAGCTTTGGATGGGGTATATGGTTGCAATCTATCTGATCCTGTTCGGTATCGAAAGCATTATTGCAGCTTTTGCCCGCAGAAATTCCGATTGCTAATACAAGAGGTCCGCATGAAATAGATCAAACAGTAGAGGATATGGTGCCGATATCGCAAATTCGAATATCGCCTTTAATGTCAGGAAATCTCTCATGCACGGCAGCTTTTGTTTTTTCGGCATCTTCAAGACATTTAGGATGACAGATAAAACATTTTTCTGAATAATACCTGCCGCCTGTAGCGTGTTTTCCCATCGTATCTACCGTGGTTTTGATGGCGTTTTGCTTTCCGCGAACCTTTCCATAGACAATGATTCAGCCTCTGTCATCCAATTCGCATGATCGGACAGATCCCGAGAATCGTTGCGATCATGGCGGTTGCACCCGACATTCTTCCGCTGCGCCGATAATGCTTCAATTCGGTAGAGAAAAACTGATGATGGATCCTCTTTTTGTCTTCCTCAACCCATTTTTCGGTTTTCTCAAGAGAACAGCCGCGATCGTTTATATCGGCAGCATAATCGACCAACATACCATATCCGGAAGAACTGCATAACGAATTGATCACAACGATTTTTCTTTCCGGATACTTTTTTCTCAATTCCTCGGCGGCACGCTCTGCATTTCGCACGGATTGGGTCATTCCTGTTCCGAAGGCAATATGAAGAAGGTCACCTTTTTCAATTGATCCTCAAAGAATTCTTCGTAACGAAACTCATTGATTTGAGAAGTTGATGTGATATCTCCTTTCTCCGGCATTTCATAGAATTTCGGCAATGCATCCGGGTCTCGCCTATCGTCAATATGCTCTTTGTCGTCTATGGTATAAGAGTAAAATATCACACGAATACTGCGATCACTCACATAAGAAAACGGGAGATCCACGGTGGATTCGCATGACAGAATAAATTTTTGGTTCATTATAAGACCTCCGATGTCAAAAAAACAGTTTGAGGATCAAAATTGCTGCGATCGGCACAAGACTGCCTCCGATGAGCTGCGGCAAGGTGTGCCGTTTGGTTTTAAGGCTTGAGATATAAACTGGCACGGTCAGCAGGATACCGACGACGGCCTGCACATATAATCCAAAATAAAAGAGTAACGCAACCGGTCCGACAATACCGCAGGCGTGACCGCTGATCTTCAATTTACAGTCTTTGTTGAATATCAGAATCAGTGTGCCGGAAATAAGATATTCCGGTACGATCACCCACGCACGGGAATCGGCGCTGACAATGAAATTGAAGATGCTGCAAAGCAGATAATCGGATACCGCAAAAATCATTGCAAGAATTCTCTGCCCATGGCGGCCCTTATCCCGAAAATGAGGACAGCAACGCTGCAACGGATATGCCAAGAGCGGCATAAGCCCGATAAACAGCAAATAATAGAGCCATTGCCAAATGCCCGAAAAAACATCGGCTCTATGGATAAGCATACAAAGCAAATATGCGGATGCCATAAGTGAATATAACACTTGGCATAGATTGCCTGCTTTCGCTTGCTATTTAAGCGCTCGGCAGTTGTAGCTGCTAAAATCCTGACAGATAATCAGGGAGGCATGGTATGGAAGAAAATAAAAGAGAACAGGCTCCGAAAATCAGAACCTGTTGACAGAAGGATATGTAATTGAATCTAAAACTGAGAGAAAAAATCAAAGAGTCACTCTCCTCCGTTCTTCCGATCGCCGGAATTGTTCTGATGCTCAGTATTTTCTTGATTCCGATGGAGCTTGGCAGTATTGTCATGTTTCTTACTGGAGCAATCATGCTGATCGTCGAAATGAAATTTTTCCAGCTCGGCGCAGAAAGGGCAGTGACGTCGATCGGAGAAGGCATCGGCATGCAGATCTCGAAAATGAAAAAACTCAAAACGGTTTTGGTGACCGGCTTTGTTATGGGCGTCATCATTACCGTATCCGAGCCGAATCTGCGGGTTCTTGCCGGTCAGGTGCCCTCCGTTCCCAATGCCGTGCTTATTATGACGGTAGCGATTAGCGTCGGCTTGTTCCTTGCTCTGGCAATCGTCCGTATCCGCTATAAGATCAGCTTGTCCCTGTTGTTGACCATCTGCTATGCTGCGCTCATCCTTGAACTGCAAATACCATATCGTATTCGCACCAAAATATGGGCGAAAAAAATTTTATGGAGAGCACAGAGAAGAAATAGGAAAGATATTGAGAGAACTCTGTGATTGGAAAGGGAAACACATTGTAGAAGCAGAAGTATGTCCGGACTATATACATATGTTGGTAGAAATCCCACCCAAAGAATCGGTATCAGTATTTATGGGCTTTCTCAAAGGAAAAAGGAGTATTCTCATACACGAAAGGCACGGCGGTCTAAAATATAAATATGGAAATCGAAGCTTTTGGTGTAGAGGATACTACGTGGATACAGCCGGGAAGAGTACGAAAAAGATTGAGCAATATATTCAGAACCAGTTAAGGGAAGATGAATTGCGTGATCAGATCGCATTAAGAGAATACACAGACCCGTTTACGGGTAGCAAGTAAGAATCACTTCGCAGGTGTTAGGCCGCAAAAAGCGCCTGTAGGCGCTGCTAGTAACAGAGCCTTTCAGGCGTTTTCTGCAAAGCCACCGGCTATGCCGGTGGCTATTTACTTAGTGTTTCGATTTTGGAAAATTTTATTTACAGGAACGACAATTTCCTTTTTTACCAAATCCACACCCAGTACAGCCGCACGCAGGGCAACCAGGACATTTTCCGCCGCGAAGCTGCCGTACAACACTGTGAATCACGATGTAAAACGAACCAATTATGATCAACACGCAGATTGCAATAATGACTTTATCCATATTACAGCATCCCTATTACAAGCGAACCGATCTGAAAAATAGCCAACGAGAGGAGATAGGCAACACCGGTTTGATACAAAGCCGTAGCGAGGGCCCATTTTAAACTGTTCATCTCCCGTCTGATAGTGACGAAAGCTGAAATACAAGGCATATAAAGCAAAGTAAACGTCATAAAGGCATACGCCGAAAGAGGTGTAAAAACTTGGGTCAATGCAGTGGAAATGCTTTCGCTTCCTGCATAAAGAACATTCATAGTACTGACAACGCTTTCTTTGGCGACAAGCCCTGTCAAAATGGACACCGTAGCCTGCCAGGTTCCAAATCCCAGTGGGGCAAACATGCCGGACATCCACTTCCCAAGCTGCCCCAGCATACTGTCACCGCTGTTGGAAACCATCTGAAACGACGTGTTAAAATTCTGGAAAAACCAGACAACTACGCTCATGGCAAAAATAACGGTACCTGCCTTTATAATAAATCCCTTACTCTTTTCCCAGGTACGGAGGATAATTGCACGGAAGGATGGCATGTGGTATTGCGGAAGCTCCAAAACAAAAGGAGAAAAAACACCGCGAAACACTGTTTTGCTTAATACAATGCCGCTTAATACAGCAACAACCATTCCGAGAATATACATACTGAAAACCACCAGCTGCTGATTCTCCTCAAAAAATACGCCTGCAAACAAAGCATAGATCGGCATTCTCGCACCGCAGGACATAAATGGGGTCAACATAATGGTTAAATTGCGATCTTTTTCATTTTCGAGCGAACGCGCAGCCATAACCGCTGGGGTTGTACAGCCAAATCCCATCAGCATCGGAATAAATGATTTCCCGGAAAGTCCAAACTTTCTCATAATTTTATCCATGATAAAAGCAGCACGCGCCATGTAGCCGCTGTCCTCTAAGAACGAAAGGAACATAAACAACAGCATAATCTGCGGTACAAAAGTTAAAATTCCTCCTACTCCTCCGATTACTGCGTCGACTAAAAGGCTGTGCGTCCAATCAGGAGCATTTGCAATTAAGAGTCCGCGGGAAACAGCCGGAGCCAAGACATCGCTGAACAGATAGTCAACGCAATCTTTTAAGAAGTTTCCAACCGGTCCAAACGTAATTCCGAACATCAGAAAAATGATAAGGAAAAAGATAGGAATTGCCAAAAATCGATTGGTAAGGACTTTGTCGATTCTATCTGTCATGTTTGGTTTTTCGGAATTTTTCGGCTTTTCAACCGCTTTCTCCGTTAATTTTTCTATGTACCGGTAACGGATATCTGCCATTACCGTTTCGCGATCGCTGTAATTGGCCGTTTTAAGAAAAGAATCTACGATATTATCGACAGCATTCAACGTTTCTTTTGAAAGCTTAAGCCTCTTTAAAATGTTTTCATCCTGCTCTACCAGCTTACCAGCATAGAACAAAAGGCGATCAGTATCGCTGCAATCGTCTGCTAAAACCGAAACAATTTCATGGAGCATCCGTTGTGCCGCCGAATCGTATCGTATTACATTTTCAGCGTGCCAATTTATTTCGGCAAGTTCTTTTGCAACTTTCATCACTTGATCGATATGGTAGCCGGTTTTTGCAGAAATCGGAATAACCGGTACACCAAGGCCGGCAGAAAGCTGCTCACAGTTAATATTTCCGCCGCTTGCCTGTACCTGATCAATCATATTAACGACGACCACAGTCGGAATGGCGAGTTCCAACGTCTGAAGTGTCAAATAAAGATTTCGTTCAATATTGGTTCCGTCTACAATATTAATCAAAACATTCGGATGTTCATCGATGATAAAATCGCGGGTAACAATCTCTTCCATGGTATAAGGCGAAAGTGAATAAACACCCGGCAGATCCACTACTTCAAATGTTTTATCCGCCGTAAATCCCGATTTTTTCTCCACAGTTACACCGGGCCAGTTTCCGACATATTGATTGGAGCCGGTTAAATCGTTAAAAAGCGATGTTTTTCCACTATTGGGATTTCCCACTAACGCTGCTTTATAAGGCAAGTTCCAAGCCTCCTCTTTGCAATTATCATTCAGGCATCAGCACGGATTAAAATTTCCCGTGCCTCACTTCCGCGAACCAGCAATTCATAGCCGCGGAGATTAATCTGTATGGGATCTCCAAGCGGTGCAGCCTTACGGACATATATCGTTGTCCCCGGGGTGATTCCCATATCAACCAATCTGCGTTTCATTGCACCGGTTGAACGAATTTCCGTCACTATACCGCTGTGTCCTACGCCCAATTCATAAAGATTTTCAGGATCTTTTCTTCGACGTTTCATAAATTATTCCTTTTCTTAAATTCGTTTAAAAATTATCGGTTCTTACAATCGAATTTTACGCCGCATATCCCCAAAAAATGTCCAAAGCCTTGATAACAAAAGTTATTCAAAGCTAACTTTTGTTATAACAGTATTTTTCAGAACCTACAAGCAAAGGAATTTCTATGAAACCACTTATTTTTTGGTGAAATTGACAAAATTCAAAGCGACTATTATAATGAATGCTGAAAACTGGAAATTGTATTATTCTAAAACGTTTATGGTCGGCCTGTCAACCGCCTTACGGCGACCGACCTTTTGGCCGCATCATTCACGTTTTTTCAAAAACAGCCGGATATTAACCCAGCTGTTTTACAAAAGTTTTGTCAATCTTCCTCAAAAGGAATTTCTTTTCCGATTCCCGACGTAACGCTGATTTTTCCGTCGTTGTCTACAAAAATCGCCTCTGTGTCCGATATGGATTCGATCAGTTCAATCGCACGATCTTTTCCCAACAAAAATGCCGATGTGCTTAACGCATCTGCCATTACTGACGAACGCGAAATAATTGTAACCGATTCCAATCCGTTTGCCACAGGGTAACCGGTGTCCGGATCCAGAATGTGGTGGTATACAATGCCGTCTTTTTCAAAAAAACGTTCGTATATCCCAGAGGTAACAACGGAATGGTCGGAAACCTGAACCGAACCGATTATTTCGTTTCGATCGGAAAAGGGGCGCTGGATCCCGACCGTCCATGGAAGATTTTCCCCTTTTGAGCCAATTACCAGCACATTTCCACCAAGATTGATGATTGCTCTTGTAACGCCGTTCTCTTTTAAAAAGGCCGCGCACTGATCTGCGACATATCCTTTTGCAATTCCGCCGAGATCAAGCTGTACCCCCTTTTGAACCATTACTGTATTTCCGTTTACAGAAAGGTTATGATAGCCTGTTTGTTTTAAAGCGGTTTCGATTTGCTTCTGAGAAGGAAGAATCGGCGATTCGGATTTAAAATCCCACAGTTCCGTCAAACGGCCGATGGTTATATCAAACTTTCCATCGGTAAGTTTTGCATATTCAAGAGCGATTTCTAAAAGCTTCGCAGTTTCAGGATTTACTTCTATCGTTTCGTTTTCAGCGCTGTTGATTTTAGAAATATCGCTTGTTTCAATCGTTTTACTGAAAAGCGTTTCATATTTTTTGCAAAGTGCAAAAGCTTTGTCCAAAAGTGTTTCATCTTTTGTATCATACAAAGTAATGGTGCAGACTGTATCCATAAAAAATTCTGTTTTGCTGAGAGGTTTTGACGCAGAGCATCCCGAAAAAAGGGAAAGCGTCATTCCCAAAACAGCAAACAGTGATAAGAATCGTTTCAAAGAAAAACCTCCTATTATAATCTCCCCACAATCAAACGGAAAGGGCTTCTAACATGATAAAAAAAGCGGATATTATACTCATTGCCTTTTTACTTTTAACCGGCATTTTTCTCTGGTGGCTTTTTTCGTTTTCTTCTTCAAACGGAGACGCCGTTTCAATTTTTGTTGCAGGAAAAGTAACCGCAACCTATCCGCTTTATGAGGACAGGAAAATTCCGCTAAGCGAAGGCGAATTTGTAAATAACGTGGTCATTCACGACGGCAAAGTGTCTATGGAAAGCGCCAACTGTCCGGGACAGGAGTGTGTTCGTCAAGGCGCTATTTCAAAAAACGGCGAAAGCATCATTTGCCTGCCGCATCGTGTAGTGATAACGATTACCGCAAAGAATTCATCTTACGATGCTATTGTATCATAAAAGGAGACGTTATGGCGAAAAAAATTAGCTTCTGCGCCCTGTTTGCCGTAATGGCTCTGGCTGTTTCTTATTTGGAACGGCTGATTCCACCGTTAATTGCCATTCCGGGAATTAAATTGGGGCTTGCCAATATTGTAATATTGGCGGCAATCTACCTATTTGGAATGCGGTATGCCCTTTTTATCAATCTCACTCGAATTGGACTGTCTGCTCTTTTGTTTGGGGATTTAAACAGTTTGTTTTACAGCCTCTGCGGAGGACTTCTCAGTTTTGCAATTATCTGTCTGCTCATTTCATTTAAAATTTTCGGTCCCGTTGGTGTGAGTGCAGCAGGTGGCGTAGCGCATAATATAGGGCAGCTCTTAGCCGCCTGGGTGTTTCTTTCATCTGCAGCCGTATGGGGATATTTTCCTCTCCTGCTTTTATCCGGAACTGTCACCGGCATCATCACCGGAATTACGGCATATTTTCTCACCGTAAGGCTCGGAGGTATATTAAAAGCTGTTGACAAAGGAAGATGAAAGAAGATGAAAAAGATAAAATAAAATTACTTTAATGTCAACGGGAAAATGGTGAAAATCCATTGCAGCCCCCGCTACTGTTTACGGCGACAAATTCAAAAATGCCACTGGATTTTTCCGGGAAGGCTTGAATGCGGATGAACCGCGAGCTAGGATATCGTTATTTAAAGCATATTATCTTTCGGCGGGAGAGATATTGTTTATTATCTGCATGATTTTTCGCGCAAATAAACGCAGTTTATTGAAACAGCGCTGTGTTTTCGGTACAATAAGCCTCTTGCATTTTTTTGCAAAGAGGCTTTTATTTTTAAAAACGTGCCAGTACTGTTTACCCGTTTCCGGTGCTCAACCGTCAATAACAAAGGAGAATGAAGATGAAAAAGTCAAAAAACTTTTCGCTTCGTTTCTTGCGTGTACAGTAGCCTGTGCGATGTCTGTAACGGCTTTTGCAGCTACTCCGCTCGAAACCCGCACCGAAGAAGCCAAAAATTATTTATCCGCTATGAATAAAAAAGACGGCGGTTTGGATGAATGGGGCTTAATCGGTTTGGCCGCTTCCGGCATTTCCGGTGACAGCGATACCGTTCAATCAATTATCGCAACCGCTTTAGACGATATTTATGCAAGCGGCTTTGACAAAAGTTCCTTTGGGGAATCCAGTTGGGGCAGCAATGCGGGCGCTCTCGCAAAACTGATTTTATTCCTCAATAGCCAGGAAATTTCGCCGTATACGTTTGGTACAAACGGTGATTTCTACGGCTACAACCTAGTCGCTACCTTATTTAATACCGATTATTATTATAAAAACATCTCGGCTTACGATGTTCCTTTTGCACTGATGGTTTATGATGCACTTGGAATTTCCGCCGAAGAAGAGGCAACACATAAATATTCCCGCAAAGATCTTGTTGAAAAATGTATTAGCCTGATCGGTTCTGTAAATGCTGCATCTTCCGGAATACCCGGTGGAACCAGTGACATGACCGGTGTTGCTAATTTTTACGATACCACCGGAAAAGCACCTTATGATTTTGAAGCAACCGCAATGGTTCTCCAAGCACTTGCTCCATACTACACCGGAAGTAAAACGATTTCGGATCCGTCTGTTATGACTGAGGTCACCGATAAAGTTGACGGCTGTATCAATTCCATCACACTTCTCCAAACCCAAACCGGTGGTATCCCCTACGCATTTTTTACCTATGATACAGACTGGAACGCAAACTTTGCAAAATATGCTGACAGTGCCGATGCTATGGCGCAGATTCTTATTGCTTTTTCTGCTTTGAGAATTAATTCCGATACAATTGCAAACGGCGGAAATTCCATGATGGAAAATTTCCTTTCAGATGAATACAAAACCGCAATTGCCGGAGAATTCCGTGCAAACAGCGATCCGCTGACCGAATATTACAGCACCTACTATACCACCAAATACGCCTATATTGCATTAATCTCTTTTGAGGGCATGATGACTGGCGATCTTGCACCTTTCAGCATTTTCAATCGGGAAACTCCGATATCTTATCGAAATTACAGCTATTCTTTCTACTATTCTCCTTCCGGATCGGGATCGGGAAATACGACGAATTCCGGCAACGAGAAACCGGATGTAACTCCTCCTGCCAACACAGGCGATGCATTTCCTTTTGCCGGAATTATTCTGATAATGGCCGTTTGCGGCGTGTTATTAATTCAGCTCAAAAAATTAAAAGCCGATCGATAATCCATTTTGAATTTTGAAAGAGGGACTAACCCATGAAAATGCAGCTGCATATTTTAACGCCTGTATTTCTTTTGGTGTCATCCCTCTTTTTTCTATTTTCTACCGATCACCCGCTTGCGATTTGCGGTGTTTTTTTTGTTGGCTGTATGCATTCTCGCAGGAAACAGACAGTGGAATCAGCTAAAGCAGGGATTGTGGTTCGCTGTACCCATGACTTTATTCATGCTGTTGTTCAATCTAATTTTTGTAACAAGCGGTATGACAGAATTAGTTGTTATTTTTGAAAAACGGATTACGCTGGAATCCATTCTTTATGCCTTATTAATGGGTGTAAAACTTTTTGGCAGCAGTTTATCTGTTCTTTACGGTTTCATGCTTAATAGACACCGACCGCGCCGTGTCCTACTGCGGAAGCAAGCTTCCTAAATCAACGCTTACCTTTCTGTTGATTTTTAGATTGGTACCCCATTTTAAAGAAAGCTTTTTTCATTTAAAAGACGTTTATTCCACTCGTGGCGTAGAATTTGAAAATGTATCACTTCGCGAACGAATAAAAAGCTATCGCGCAGTTCTTTCTGTTTTGCTCGAACAAAGCCTGGAAAGTTCGTTTGAAATCGGAGAGGCAGCCTACACGCGCGGATTTCTCAGCACAAAAAGAAGCGTATACGAACGCAGTAAACCAACATGGCGCGACGTATTAGTTTTCATTATCATCGGTGCCTTGTTTTCGGTTTATCTTTTGATTTTGGCAAGCGGTGCCGCTTCATTTAACTTATATTTCGGAGACGGACCCGAACAATTTAAAAATCCACTCTGGATTTTCTATTTGTTGCTCTGCACCATCTTAGCCGGATGTATTCTTTCTGTAAACAGGAAGAAGCATAAAGTACCTACGGAGGTCATATGGGATACATAACTGCCGAACATTTTACTTATCGTTATCCGGAACAGGAAAAGCCGGCCTTAAGCGATATTACATTTTCTTTAGATCGCGGCGAAATCCTACTTTTACTTGGAAAATCCGGCTCCGGAAAATCAACGCTCGGAAAGGCAATTACCGGATCTGTCCCATATTTTTACGGTGGCCGTGCTTCCGGAAAAATATGCATTGACGGCGTACCGATTGATGAAATGGAACACAATCGCCGCAGCCAAACAATCGGCATGGTTTTTCAATATCCGGAAAAGCAACTGATTCTTAACAAAGTTCACCGCGAAATCGCTTTTGGACTTGAAAATACGGGGGTCTCGGAAAACACAATTCGCCGACGTGTTTTTGAAGCAATGCAGTTTACAGGGATCACCCATCTTGCTGAACGCGATATTGACTCACTCTCGGGCGGTCAAAAACAAAAAGTTGCTATTGCCTCCGCTCTCGCTTTTTTCCCGGAATGTATTGTGCTGGATGAGCCTGTTTCACAGCTTGATCCTCTTGCTGCGGAAGAAGTGCTGAATTTAATACATAAAATTAACGAAGAACTGAACATCACTGTCATTTTAATTGAACAGCGGACAGGAAAATGTTTCGAACTGGCAGACAAAGTCGCGTTTATCAAAGACGGGGCTCTTGATTTTTTTGGAAATACCGATGATTTTCTCGGCAGTGATAAAGAATATTATGAGCCTTTTTTCCGGAATCGGTTCGCCTTTTTCGAAAACTCAACATAAAACATCCTCCGCTCGGTCTAAAAAAAGCGCGCACCTTATTATCCTCCTTTAGGAAAAATGACTTTTGTAAACCGAACAAATCCGTTTTAGAAAGCAAAACAAAACGTGAACCCATTCTCGTGCTAAACAAAATCTCGTGCGGTTATGGTAATCAAACCGTTCTCGATCAATTTACCGCCTCTATTAACTATGGCGATTGCATCTCACTTTTAGGTGCCAACGGTGCGGGAAAGTCCACATTGCTCAAAACACTGGTTGGACTAAAGCGATATCGCGGAAGCATTTTGTTAAAAGGAACGGAGTTAAACAAATATAGACAAAAGGAAATTGCTCAAACTATTGGGTATGTCTCTCAGAACCCGGACGATTATCTTACACAGGATACTGTCCGCGATGAGCTTCTTTTTACCGCGCGACATTTGGAAATAGACGATCCGGAAAATGCTGTGGATGGAATTCTGGATCTCCTCAAATTAAGTGAATTATCGGCTCGTAACCCCAGGGATTTAAGCGGTGGACAAAAGCAAAGGGTAGCCATTGGATCAGCTCTGGCGGCTTCCCCGGAAATTTTGATATTAGACGAACCAACACGTGGAATTGACGTACCGCTTAAACAGGAGCTGGCCGCTTTTCTTAAAAGGCTCAATCAAAGAGGGATTACGATTTTACTTGTAACCCACGATACCGAATTTGCCTGTATGCTTTCAAATCGTTTCTGGATTCTTTATCAGGGAGAGCTTCTTGCAAACGGTTCAAGGGAAGAAGTATTTTCAAACGGCCTTTATTACACAACGACCATTCATAAACTTTGCCAAAACGACAATCTAGAACTATACACTTTGGACGATGCCCTGCAGTTCTATTCCGGAAAGGCGGCATCTACATGAAACGGATTCTTATCACAACAGTTGCTGTTATTCTGGTAGGCGGTTTGATGACGCTTACTGCCTCAGAATGGCAAAATGCCTTTACACTTATAAGTCTTGTGGTTCTAGTTGGCATCATAGCCCTTTCTTTTCTCTATTTTGAAGCCAGTGTAATAGGAACAAAGCAGATTGCATTGATTGCCACATTAAGCGCTTTTACAGCTGTTTCACGAATTGTTTTTGCACCGATTCCGAACGTTCAGCCCGTTACGTTTTTAACAGCGCTCTGCGGATTTGTAATCGGTCCATTTCCAGGTTTTTTAGTAGGGTGTACCAGTGCTTTTGTCTCCAATGTGTTTCTCGGACAAGGCCCTTGGACTCCATGGCAAATGTTCGGATGGGGTTTCATTGGGCTAATTTGCGGCATATGGGGGAAAAGCAAAAAAAGGCCTTCCGCCGTTATTTTTGGAATTGCTTGTGTAGGATTTAGCTTTCTTTTCGGTTGGATTATGAATTTATGGCAGGCGATTACCTATTTGTGCCCCTTTACCTGGGCCGGATTTCTGCTCACATGTGTTTCAAGTCTTCTTTTTGACTTGATGCACGCTGCAGGATCTTTTTTGCTCACCATTCTTTTTTACGACAAGTTTTATAAAATTTTATACCGATATAAACGCAGGATGGACGTAACTTATGAAAAGCCGTCGGTTTCCGAGGAGGTATTATGACAGGTAGGAAAAAAATATGGATTATCGCCGCTGCCGTTTTAGTGTTTGTCGCTTTGGCATTCGGTGCGATTGTGTTACAGAATACACTGTTAGAAGGCAGCAACAATTCTTCTGACAGGTTTTCCTCATTCGAAAATTCCTCTTCCTTTTTGCTTTCTTCAAATAAAATCAGTGAAGAAAGCAACTCGACTTCCTTTGAATCTTCGAGTCAGAATTCGTCGTTGTCCTCAAAAAACAGTGTTTCCTCCCCAAGCGGCAGCGGCAATTCCGTTTCCGACCGTTCATCTGTTTTGTCCTCTTCTGCTTCCGCTGTTTCAAGACCGGAAGCTAAAAAAACAGTCGATATCGCTTTCTATGACAATGTCAATAAACAAGCAATTTTTGCCGGAAGTACTGTTTGGTCATCCGAAAGTACTGTCGGTGATTACACCAAGGCGATTCTGGATCAAAACTCTGTCAACGGAAAGAAAAAATACTATTCTTACTCTGGAACAGGCGCTACAATTTATTTTCAAATGATTGCCGGATTGCGCGAAAGAGGAGCCGGTCCGAACAGCGGATGGCTTTTTTATGTAAAAAAAGCCGGAGAAGAAAATTATACACGTTCTTCCATCGGTGCAGGAAACGTCCGCTTGGAGCCCGGCGACAGTGTCCGCTGGGAATATGTTAAAACTTATTAGATGACAGCCCGATTAATCGGGCTGTCATCTCTTTTCGTAAATGGCAACGGCTTCGCATTCAAGTTGTTTTATAAACGAAATCATGATACGATAAAAGTATGATTTGTTTAAAGGGAAAATATGACAATGTCCGACTGGAATTCTACGCAATATATGAAGTTCGGGGAAGAACGCACACAACCGTCTATTGACTTAATAAATCGTCTTTCCGAACTTGAACCTGTCAAAGTCATTGATCTCGGCTGCGGTCCCGGAAACAGCACTCATGCGTTGGCACAAAAATTTGAGCACGCCGAAATTCTCGGTGTAGATGCATCGCAGGACATGTTGAAAAAGGCCAAATTCACCTATCCTGAACTCGCGTTTCAAGAATGCCTGTTGCCGCAGGGGCTTAGCTCAATAGACGGAACATTTGATCTTGTTTTTTCCAACGCCTGTATTCACTGGATACCGCAGCAAAAAGAACTGTTTTACACGGTATTTGACAAATTAAATCCCGGAGGTGTATTTGCGGTACAAATACCATTGATTCAAAAAGCACCGTTTTACAAATTACTATACAAAATAGTTGGTGGTAAAAATGGAAAATGCTTTCGCAAATTCACAATTTCCATAACCTTTTATCGGAAGAATATTACGATTTACTCGGCAGATTAAGCCAGAGTTTTCATATCTGGGAAACGGTTTATTATCATACTGTTTCATCTGCGGACGACGTGATGGAGTGGTATAAGGGCAGCGGATTACGTCCATATCTTGACCGACTTTCCGAGTCCGAAAAAGTAGAGTTTTTATCTGATCTAAGGCAGATTATTATACAAAACTATCCTGTCCGAGAAAATGGGAATATCATTTTGAAAATGCCTAGGCTGTTCTTTACGGCGATTAAATAACTGCCGAAATAAACGAGCCCTCCGACTTTTGAACTGCCCCCATTTGTTAGACAATGTGATAAAATGTCTAACAAATGGGGTGATTTTTATGCCAAAGGGAGTATCGAACAAACGATACACACCGGAATTCAAGAAGCTGGTCGTGGAAACTATGAAAAAAGAAAAACCGAGTTACCGAGAAGCAGCGAGACAGTTCGAGATCAATGACCATAAATGCGTTGCCGCATGGGAGCGGATCTACCTGACAGAAAATCCGGAGGGCTTTTCCATCGAACGGAGAGGACGCGGGAGTAAGAGGCGTCTGCCAAAGCAGCTGCCGAAGGAAACAGAAGAAGATCTGCTGGCTGAAGTCCGGCGACTGCGTGCGGAGAATGCTTACCTGAAAAAATTGCAAGCCTTAGTTTTGGAAAACGAGCGACACCTGCTGAAAAGCACAGGTGATCCAAATGCTGAGGCAAGAATTTTCACTGACGATCCTGTTGGATATCGCTCAACTACCCCGTGCTACATTCTACTGGAACTGGGGCTCATCTGCCATGTCAGAATGAAGAAATACCGTTCGTACAAGGGAGAGGTCAGGAAAGTTGCACCGAATCTGTTAAACCGGGACTTCCACTCTGAGAAACCAAATCAGAAATGGGCCACGGATGTGACGGAATTCAGTTTGTTCGGCGAAAAGCTGTATCTATCACCGATTCTCGATCTGTACAGCAGCGATCTGGTCAGCTACACAATCTCAGAGCATCCGGTGCTGAGTATGGTAACAACCATGTTGGACAAGGTTTTTGAAAAGATTCCGGATGACACAAATCCTATTCTCCATTCTGACCAAGGCTGACAGTACCAGCACAAGCAATATCAACGAATGCTTCGGGAGAAGGGTATCCGGCAGAGTATGATCCGCAAAAGAAATTGTCTTGACAACGCTGTGATTGAAAACTTCTTTGGATTATTCAAAAGCGAACTGCTATATTTGAAGGAGTTCAGCTCAATGGATCACTTCAAGCGGGAACCGATCGAATATCTGGATTATTACAACAATTGCAGGATTAAGGCAAAGCTTAAGGGCTTGCCACCTGCAATTCGCAGACAGCTAGCCCTTTCGGTTCTTGAACATTTTTTATTCTAATTCTTTGTCTAACTTTTTGGGGTCACTTCACTTCAGCGGGAAATTTTGTTTATGAATATGTTTAACCCAGTCGAATCATTTCGTCGATTGCATGTTTTGCTTTGAGGCGAAGCGTTTCCTCTATTTCAATTTCGCGTCCGCCGATTCCGTTCAAGGCTTTTTTTACATCCAATAAAGTAGTAATTCGCATATCGGGACAAATCAGATTTTTACTTAAAAGATAAAATTTCTGCTGTGGCTTTTTAAGAGAAAGGTAATCGCAAATGCTTTTTTCGGTTCCGATCATACAGGGCTCATCGTGCTCTAAAGCATATTTAATAATTGCCGCAGTGGAACCGATGACATCGGCATGGCGCAGTACTTCTTCCGGCAGCTCCGGGTGCATCAGCACCGTTGCCTCAGGATGAGCGTCAATTGCCTTTAAGCATTCGTCCCCAGTGATCTGCCCATGTACCGGACACATACCGTCCCATAAAATGATATTTTTTTCGGGCAACATTTTTTTAACATAGTTTCCCAGGTTTTTGTCCGGGATAAAAAGAATATCTTTTGCAGGAAGCTTTTTTACAATTTCGAGAGCACTTGAAGAAGTAACGCAAACATCTGCAACAGCCTTTAGTGCGGTCGTAGTATTAACGTAGGCAACGACCATGTGATCCGGATGTTCCTTACGGTATTTGATTACCCGATCGGGAGAAATCTGTTCAGCCATTGGGCAGGTGGCTTCTTCTTTAGCAAGAATCACTCTTTTTTCGGGAGACAGAATTTTAACGGTATCGGCCATAAAACCAACGCCGCACATGACGACTGTTTTTTCGCTCAATTTTGTCGCTGCGACGCTTAATGCGAAAGAGTCTCCGGTGATATCGGCTATTTCAAGAATTTCCGGTGCCTGATAGCTGTGCGCAACAATGGCAATATCTTTTTCCTTTTTCAGGGTGAGGATCTCGTTTTGTAAATCTGACAACATAAAAACTTTCTCCGTTCTGATATAATCTGTTTTGAACTCTGTAATTAGAAAATTAAGTAAAAAACAAGATTTCATAGGTAAACCGTAGGAAAACAATAATATCATATCATATTTTACCGAAAAGTCAAGTAATATGCGGGTTGACAAAAAATTATCAGTGACCTACAATAATTATATTGAAATAAAAAAGAGGGAAATTATGAAATTTTTAAAATGTATTACAGCAGCCATATTGTCGTTATCCATGCTCTTGTTTGCAGGTTGCGGCACAGAGGGAAGCTCCAAAGCGGATTCCGAGAAAATTGACGTAAATATTGCAACTTTAAAAGGGCCTACCGGGATTGGAATGGTAAACCTGATGCAGGCCGCAAAAAATTCAACGACTCCGGATCGTTATAATTTTACGCTTGCAGGCGCTGCCGATGAAATTGTCGGAAAAATTAGTTCGGGTGAGGTGGATATTGCAGCTGTTCCTACCAATTTGGCGGCTGTATTGTATCAAAAAACCGGTGGAAAAGTGCAGATGATTGCAGTAAATACACTGGGTGTTTTGTATGTGGTGGAAAATGGCGAGACAGTTCAAAAGGTGGAAGACTTGAAAGGGAAAACAGTTTTTTCCACCGGTCAGGCCGCGGTGCCCGAATATGCGTTTAATTATATCCTTGGGCAGAACGGGATGAAGACGGGAGATGACGTCACGGTTAACTATCTTTCCGAGCATAGCGAACTGGCTGCACAGTTGATTTCCGGAAAAGTAAAACTTGCCGTGTTACCTCAGCCTTTTGTAACACAGGTAACCGCTAAAAATCCGGATGTGCGAGTAGCGCTTGACCTTGCCAAAGAGTGGAAAACTGCGTCAGATGAGCAGAGCGATTTGGTTATGGGATGTCTGATTGTTCGAACGGAATTTGCGCAACAGCATAAAGCTGAGCTTGATGCTTTTCTGGATGCGTATAAACAATCCACTGAAACAGCAGTAAAAGATGTTGAAAAAACGGCGCAGCTGACCGGAGAGTATGATATCATGGATGCGTCAGTTGCCGAAAAAGCAATTCCGAAATGTAACATTGTTTATATGGACGGTACTCAGATGAAAGAGAGCACCGATGCTTTTTTAAAGGTTCTTTTTGAAGCGCAACCAAAATCAGTTGGAGGAAAGTTGCCTGATGACGGTTTCTACTACCAGAAATAGAAGACGGCTGAAGCAAATAGGAGGCAAGCTGCTGGTACTGGCTTTTTGGCTGGTACTTTGGCAGCTTGCTGCTTTTTTAGTAAATCAGGAGATCCTTTTGGTAACTCCGATACAGGTTGCCAAAACTCTTTTAGAGCTTTTTAAAAACGCGGATTTTTGGCAAACGGTTGCGGGCTCGCTTCTCAGAATTCTATCCGGGTTGGGAGTCGGACTTGCGGCGGGAATACTTCTTGCGGTCCTTACAGCAAACAGTCGCCTTGTCAATTATATTTTTTCTTTGCCGCTTGGAATCGTTAAAGCCACCCCGGTTGCGTCGTTTATTATACTTGCGCTTGTTTGGTTAAATACGGACAGTGTGCCAATTTTTTGTGTGGCGTTAATGGTTCTTCCGATTGTCTGGTCAAATCTGTCACGGGGAATCAGAGAAATTGATCCGCAGCTTCGAGAAATGGCATATGTTTATCGCTTCCCTTTATGGAAAAAATTATATGCTGTTTATTTTCCGCAGGTTTTGCCATATTTTATGGCAGCACTTCAAACTTCGATTGGTTTTTCGTGGAAATCCGGAATTGCGGCTGAGGTTATCGCATTGCCGAAGCATTCTGTAGGGAATATGCTTTATCAGGCGAAAATTTATCTTGAAACGCCCGAACTTTTTGCCTGGACGGCAGTTGTGATTTTATTGAGCGTTTTGTTGGAAAAATTTCTTATCATGCTTTTAAAAAAAGCCGGAAAGAGGTTCCGTTTTCTGCAGGCAGGAGGGGAACAGAATGATTGAGTGTAAAAATCTTACGTTTTATTACGGGGAAAAAGCAGTGCTGCAAAATTTTTCGCTCACTCTGCCCGATCGGGGCGTTGTTTGTCTGTTTGGACCTTCCGGCTGCGGAAAGACGACGTTGTTTCGGCTCCTGGCGGGTTTGGAAACACCTGCAGGAGGGACGATTTCAGGATTGTCCGATAAAAAAGTGGGTGTTTTATTTCAAGAGGATCGATTACTGGGACACTTAACCGCTCGGCAGAACATCGCTCTTGTTTTATCGGAGCGCCATTCCGACCTTCCGGATCGAATCCTTGCTCAGATGAAATTAGAGCAGGAGAAAGAACAATATCCGGAACATCTCAGTGGAGGAATGCGCCGTCGGGTTGCGATTGGTCGTGCACTTGCCTATCATGGGGATATTTTACTGATGGACGAGCCCTTTCAGGGCCTTGATCGGGAACTGAAACAGCTGATTATTAACAGCGTGCTGGAACAGTATAAGGATCGTTTAATCGTTATGATTACCCATGATGCGGCGGAAGCTGTCCGGATGGCTGATACTGTTTATCAGGTTAAAGGTACTCCGCTTGAACTTGTAAAAGAGTTTTCTTTTTCTGTGCCGCCGTATCAACGGGACGTGGCACTGCTCTTTGAGTATCAGAAAAATTTCTCAGAATCATCACAGAAAATTGTATGATCCTTTACCTGCAGTTAACGGAATTGTCATATCCCGGGATTATACTGATTATGTAAACAAAAGGGAATTTATTCCTTTTGTATCCTTGTTGGGTTTGAGGATTTATCACACCACAAACCACTTAGTGTTTTTACAGGCAAATTGGCCTTGTATTTTAATAAAAGCGGCTCGGATTTAATCCGAGCCGCTTTTATATATAGGTGAATAAGCCCCGATAAGATATTGAGTAAGATAATAACGATAGCTGTGTTAATAAGGTGTCTGAAAGCTTTTTTAATAAACGTAAGTTCAATCTCTGTCTGCCCGCATCACAGTGATATCGTAAAACCCTTTTTCCTCTTTTTCTAATACAACGAGTTCTCCATTTTCAATAAAGTGCCGAATTCGCTCGGCGATAAAAATATCACTGGTTGGGATTTTTTGCTTTGCCAGGGCGTTACCGATTATAAGGGCGATTTTACAGTTGGTTTTTGGAAATTCCCGTCTGATCAAATTATCGTAATAGCATGTGTCTGTGCTGATTACAAAGTCATCTTTCACTACTCGTAACGGAGCATTTTCAAATTTAAGGACTTCCCAGCGATTAGCCAATTTGCTAACTTCTTTTGGCGTCAGAATCTTTTCTTTGCTTAAAAAAGTTCCGTATAATTCCGGCTCAACTTCACCCCACCCGCGATATTCTGCACTACAACCGCTTTCCAAAATAGTTTGATGCTGCAATTCGACAATATGAAACTCCGTGTTTTGATTTTTTAACAGATCGGCGAGAAATAATAATCCGCACTGCGCATCGGGTGTATGATCTAACCAAATCCTTATTTGCGAGGGGTTTGATTTTAATTTTTGCAAATCTGCCACACAGTTAGCCCAAAATTCATTGAAAGCATTTTGGGTCTCCTCTTGGTTATTGTATCTGTCGAAGAAGAAATTTTTTTGCAGCTTAATTTTTTCAGGACAGTCCGCTAAACAGATGGGAGAAATTATATCTCCCTCCGACAGGTTAAAAGGAAGACTTACAATATCTTCTCGTTTTCCACCCAGTGAAACCGCCAGCTTTTGCAATTTTTTCTGCCTTTTCTTATATTTTTTAATGGCTTTCTTTTTCACCCAAAAAGATAAAGGCCCCTTTTTATTTGTGATAACACCAATTGCGCCGCCAATGTAACTATTTTCACAATTTTGCGCTAAAATTAACGCACCCTTTGCGGAATCGCTGAAACAAACTTCTAACATTTTACATCTCCGGCTTATATTGTGATAAATCGAATTCCGTTCGGCTGTATTTGAGCTTTTTGTGTTCGGTAAACCGCTCTTTTATCGTTTGATGATTCGGACAGAGGTTTTCCTTCACCTTGCTCGTAACAGTGAGATAAATGAGATAAATTAACGGCATTCCAAGATTGGTTTCGACAAAGCTGTTTACAACCAGTGTGCGCAGCTGTTCGGCCAAAACAACTCCGGAACTGCGGATACCTCCGATCAACAAAGCAAATTCCCAGCCGAATTGTACGGATACACCAATGATCCATAGCCAAAGAATATTAATTTTTAATTGTCGGTCCTTTTGCTTGAGATTATAGAAAATGATACCAAGATATGATAAAAACAGAATTCCACCCATAATGCCATGATAAGCGCCGGTGGTGCGCTGAATATGAATGGCCGGAGAAGGAAACATTTCCGAAAGCATGGGACAGGCAACCCACCATGAAAAAATGAGGATAGTCCATTCTTTTATATGGACATCTTTGTCAAGACAAAGCCAGATCCAGGCAAAATTTGTAAAACCGTAACTTATACTCATCCAAAGAAGTACCCAGAACATGTTACCGCCTTCAATAGATCTCGAACCGGTTAAAAGGTGAAAAATTCCGTAATCGACCGCGAAGTATAAAATGCCGCCGAATAGCCCCCAAAAAACAGTCAGGTATTTCTTTTTAAAAGTAAGCAGCAGAATAAAAACAAGAAGAAAAATGCAATCCAAAATGATATAGGCGAGATTAAAATCCCGCGAAGCTATTAGATTCATTTGTTTTGGCTCCTTTATATTTTTGTTAGTAATCGCATATTGTTTTAAAATCGGAAATTATTAGAAAATTCCACTTGATAAATAACAGATACCGAATATAAAAATAAGGATGTAAAGCAAAAATCCTACCACGTTCGTGATAGGATTTTATTTTGGTAGAGACAGGGGGACTTGAACCCTCGACCTCTCGCATGTGAAGCGAGCGCTCTAACCAGCTGAGCTATGCCTCCGCAAATATTCTAACTCATTTTAAAAAAACAGTCAAGCAAATTATTCCCGAAAACTTAAAATTGTGACTTGACTTTTTGAAGCTGGTATGAGATAATAATCCACGGACAATTTATCCAATGCGGATATGGCGGAATCGGCAGACGCGCTAGATTCAGGTTCTAGTGGTAGCAATACCGTGTGTGTTCAAGTCACATTATCCGCACCAATCGAGAACCTCAACATGTGTGTAGTTGAGGTTCTTCTTTTTGTCGTTTTATTTCGCGTCAAAGTGGGATCTTGGCAAAAGGCTTTAAATGTGTTTGGCATTTAAAGCTTTTTATTCTTTGTATTAAATTATATCTTATCAGATCTAAAGATGACAATGTAGTTGACAATTTAAAGTAAAACAGCTATAATATGTAGCACGCTACATATTATAGCTTGGAGAAATTTAATGGATTACCGAATCGGATATCTGTTTAAGGTTATTACGGATAAAATTAAGATAAACGCGGATGCAGATATGAGACGACATAACCTTACTTTAACGCAGTCGCGTGTTTTGACATTTTTAGAGAAAAAGGGCGGAACAGCAACTCAAAAAGAAATTGAAGAATTTCTTGAGGTTGCACATCCTACAGTTGTCGGTATTGTCAGTCGAATGGAACAAAACGGATTTGTAATTTCTTGGACTGACCCGGATGACAAGCGCAATAAGCTGGTTAAACTTACAAAACGGGCTGAGATGCTCGGACGGGAGCTTGAATCTGTCATTTCGGAACATGATAGAAAAATGCTTGCGGGATTAACAGATCGGCAGATTGAAGAGCTGAAAAAAAGCTTAATGGTCATTTACGAAAATTTAAACGAAGCATTTGGAAAATAAATTTGGAATGTTGAAATTTTAATTTATTTATGTGTCGTTAGAGCGATATTTTGTAGGGAGGAAAACCAATGGTAAAAACGCTTGTGAAGAGCTTGCGGGAGTACAGAAAAAGTTCTTGGATTACGATATTTTTGTCCATGATTGAGGTGGTATTCGAAATTATCATACCGCTATGTATGTCGAATCTCATCGACTTGGGTATCGAAGGCGGCAAAATGGTAAACGTTTGGAAATACGGCGCTTTTTTGCTGATATTCGCTTTGCTGCAGTTGATCACGGGGGTCGGAGCAGCAAATATCGGAGCAAAAGCTTCCGTTGGATTTGCTGCTAATTTGCGACAAGATATGTATGACAATGTTCAGACATTTTCTTTTTCAAATATTGATAAGTTTTCAACCGCATCCATTGTTACTCGTTTAACCACAGATGTAACCAATATTCAAAACGCTTATCAGATGCTAATCAGAATGGCAATCCGTGCCCCCGTTATGATGATTTTTGCAATGATTGCGTCGTTTAACATTAATCTGGAGATCTCATTTGTTTTTCTGGCTATTGTGCCGATCCTTGCTGCTTTGCTGATGTTGATTGTCAGAAAGGTACATCCGATTTTCAAAAAGGTATTTGAAACTTACGACGAATTAAACAACGTGGTCCAGGAAAATATTCGCGGGATCCGCGTTGTGAAATCGTTTAACCAGGAGAATTATGAGATAAATAAGTTTAAAAAAATCTCGGAAAGAATTTATCAAGGATTTTCAAAAGGCGAGAGACTAATTGCCTTAAACTCTCCTCTGATGCAGTTTTGCGTCTATACATGTATGATTCTTATTTCCTGGATTGGCGCAAAAGCGATTGTGGCAAGCGGGAATAATCCGGCTTTGGGGCTTACTACAGGAAGCCTTACGGCTCTTTTTACATATGCAATGCAGATCCTCATGAGCCTTATGATGCTTTCTATGGTGTTTGCAATGATTACCATTGCAAGCTCGTCGGCACAGAGAATTGCTGAAATTCTGGAAGAGAAAACAGATATCTCAAATCCGGAGAGCCCTGTTTTAGAAGTGAAAGACGGCGAAATCACATATAAGGATGTTGATTTTGTTTATGCGTCTAAAGCGGACAAAAAGGTGCTTAATCAGGTGAATTTGCGGATTAATTCCGGAGAAACTGTTGGAATTATTGGCGGTACAGGGTCTTCAAAGTCTTCTTTTGTACAACTGATACCGCGTTTGTATGACGTAACGGGCGGCAGCGTCAGCCTTGGGGGAGTAGATGTACGGAGGTATAATCTTGAAACACTGCGCAATGCTGTTGCCATGGTCTTACAAAAGAATGAACTGTTTTCCGGCACGATTGCAGAAAATCTTCGCTGGGGAAATGAATCGGCCAGCGATGATGAGCTTAAGCATGCATGTGAATTGGCACAAGCCGATGAATTTATTTTAGCAATGCCGGATGGATATCAGACATATATCGAACAGGGCGGGACCAATGTATCCGGCGGCCAGAAACAGCGGTTATGTATTGCCCGTGCTTTGTTAAAAAAGCCAAAGGTATTAATTTTGGATGATTCTACAAGCGCCGTAGATACGCGTACTGATGCGCGAATCAGACAGGCGTTTGCAGAGTCGATTCCCGATACGACAAAAATTATAATTGCTCAGCGTATCAGCTCAGTGCAGCATACTGATAAAATCATCGTTCTTGACGATGGGAAAATTGCGGCCTGCGGAAAACATGATGAACTTTTGAAAAGCTGCGCGATTTACCGCGAGGTTTATCTGTCACAGCAGAAAGGGGAGAGCGATCATGACTAAAAAGAAAAGTGGGCAGCCGCCAAAAGCGATGCCGCATAAGTTTGACCCGAAAACCTTGAAACGCCTTTTAGGATACATGAAAGAGTATAGGGGAATCATGATCATTGTTGTCCTTTGTATTCTGCTCAGCGCCGTTGCAGGTGCTGTATCGTCCATGTTTTTGCAAACATTAATTGATGACTATATCACCCCGCTGCTTGGCACGGATAAGCCTGTATTTACAGGGTTGATTCAAGCGCTGTCTGTAATCGCCGTGATTTATTTAATCGGCGTGCTGACAACCTGGGTCTACAACAGAATGATGGTTACGGTAGCGCAGGGAACACTTAAAAAAATTCGTGACGATATGTTTGCAAAAATGCAGCGCCTGCCAATACGGTATTTTGATACGCACACACATGGTGATACGATGAGTCTGTACACCAATGATACTGATACGCTTCGTCAGATGATTGCACAGTCGATGGCACAGCTTGTTTCTTCGGCGTTTACAATTGCGGCTGTTTTTGTCTGCATGCTTTCAATCAGTATATGGTTAACACTGGTTGTTTGTGTTGCACTGTTCTTTATTTTGCAGCTTGTCAAATTTGTGGCAGGAAAGAGCGGAAGATTTTTTGTGGCACAGCAGAAATCTCTCGCTGACCTGGACGGATACATTGAAGAAATGGTGAACGGGCAGAAAGTTATTAAGGTGTTCTGCCACGAAGAAATTGCCAGAGAAGAATTGCGCCAAAAAAATAAAATATGGCAGGAAAATGCAACAAGCGCAAACAGCCACGCTCATGCCATGATGCCGATGATGAATGCACTCGGATATTTTCAGTATATTATTATTGCGGTTTTGGGCGGGTATATGGCGATTGCAGGTGTCATGAATGTTAGCCTTATCGGAACAAACACGCTCAGCCTTGGAATGATCGCTTCGTTTTTGACCTTATCTCGTAATTTTACAAATCCGATTTCACAGATTTCAAATCAGTTTAATTCGATTGTTACGGCGCTTGCCGGCGCCGGACGTATTTTTGCCTTTATGGACGAGCAACCGGAAACCGATGACGGGTATGTTTCGCTTGTGAATGCAAAAGAGCAAGACGGTGTCATCACAGAAAGCTCAGAACATACCGGAGTCTGGGCTTGGAAACATCCGCACGGAGACGGTACAGTCACCTATACAAAGCTTTCCGGACATATTGTTCTCGATCATGTGGATTTTGGATACGTTCCCGAAAAAGAGGTTCTTCACGATGTTACACTGACAGCCGAACCGGGACAAAAAATTGCATTTGTCGGTGCAACCGGCGCCGGTAAGACTACAATTACCAATTTAATTAACCGTTTTTACGATATAGATGACGGTAAAATTCGCTATGACGGTATCAATATTAATAAAATTAAAAAGGCGGATTTGCGTCGATCGCTCGGGATTGTTTTACAAGATGTAAACTTGTTTACCGGCACTGTGATGGAGAACCTGCGTTATGGAAATCCATATGCGACGGATGAAGAATGTATTGCGGCTGCAAAACTTGCCAATGCTGATAACTTTATCCGAATGCTGCCCAATGGCTATGATACAATTCTGCAGGGTGATGGCAGCGGGTTGTCGCAGGGACAAAGACAGCTTATTTCTATCGCGCGCGCCGCTGTATCCGATCCGCCGGTTATGATCCTTGATGAGGCTACCTCTTCGATTGATACCCGTACAGAGGTTCTTGTACAGGACGGCATGGATAAACTTATGAAGGGTAGAACGGTTTTTGTTATTGCGCACCGACTTTCAACCGTACAAAATTCCGATGTTATCATGGTGCTTGATCATGGTAGAATTATTGAGCGTGGAAACCACAAAAAGTTGATTGCGGAAAAGGGTACTTATTATCAACTTTATACGGGTGCATTTGAACTGGAATAAGCCGATGACAAATCGTAATCCCTCGACCTTTTTCAATACAGCATTTGATCAACACCAGACGGGTAGATGTATCGTCTATGATAGCGGATGTGTGTGGATTGGAAGGTTTGGAGCAAATATTGTCCGACCCCAAATTGCGTACTCAAGGAAAGTATATCATTAAACCGCAATAAAAAATCCGGAGGGTTCTCCGGATTTTTTATTGCACTTCAATTTGGAATAAGGTACAATAAACAAAGAATATATGAAAGGCGGAATAAGTTTATGCCAATCGAGTTTGATTCTGAAAAAATGCTGTTTCATCTTTCTACGGCACACGTAAGTTACCTGTTTCGTGTGTTTGACGGGGGATATCTTTATCATATGTATTGGGGAAAGCGAATTCGCACCGCGGATTTAAGCTATCTCTGGCAGGTATATCCGGGATTGGCCGTTAACTACCCGGGAGCACCCGATAATCGTTATTCACAGGATTTAATCCCTTCTGAATACCCTGTTTTTGGTAAAGGCGATTTTCGAAATCCGGCGATAATGATGTCTTTCCCTGATGGGAGTCGCTTAATTGATTTTAAGTATAAGTCCCATAAAATTTATAGCGGTAAACATGAACTCAATGGACTTCCGAGCCTCAGCGGAGCCGATTGGTCGTTGGAAGTTTTGTTGGAGGACTCAGTCGCTTCACTTCAAGTGAAATTGCTTTATTCTGTTTTTGAGGCGAGTGATATCATCAGTCGCAGCGTTAAGATCTATAACCTCGGAGCTGAAACTGTGCAGCTTGACCGCGCTTTCAGCTTCAGCCTCGATTTACCGCCGGCCGAATATGAATTGATCGATCTGTGCGGTTGTCATTTGAGAGAGCGTCAGGTAGAGCGGACACCATTGAGAAGCGGTATGCAGTCGATTGAAAGTCGCAGAGGGGCTTCCAGTCCGCAATTTAACCCGTTTCTTGCTTTGGCAACTCCGCAGACCGGTGAAAACCTTGGAGAAGTATATGGTTGCACCTTGATTTACAGCGGCAATTTTTTTGCAGGTGCCGAAGTGGACAATTACGGCTTTACAAGGCTTCAGATGGGTATTAATCCGTTTGAGTTTACATGGCAACTGAAATCCGGCGATTCGTTTGAAACACCGGAAGCTGTTTTAACCTACAGTGCCGAAGGGTTAAACCGAATGTCCAGAAATTTTCACAATTTATTCCGGCATCATTTGGGACATGCCAACTATAAGAATTCACCTCGTCCGGTGGTGATCAACAACTGGGAGGGAACATATTTTGATTTTGATGAGAATAAAATTCTCTCGATGATTAAAGCCTGTAATGGGCTTGGAATTGATGTGTTCGTTCTGGATGACGGCTGGTTTGGAAAGCGGGATGACGATACGTCGTCGCTTGGCGACTGGTTTATAAACCGTAAAAAACTGCCCAACGGTCTTACCCCTCTGATTGAGCAGTGTGAGTCACAGGGGATGAAATTCGGTCTTTGGTTTGAACCGGAAATGGTCTCGCCGGACAGTGAACTTTATCATGCACATCCGGATTGGGCGATTCATAAGGATGGACAGCCTTTCTGTCTGGGCCGTAATCAGCTGGTGCTCGACCTTTCCCGTGAAGATGTGTATAAATACCTTTATACTACAATTTCCGGAATGCTGCGTGAAAACCGGATTTCTTATGTGAAATGGGATATGAACAGACATATAACCGATGCCTATTCAGCGGCGTTGCCCGCAAATCGTCAGGGAGAGCTTTCTCATCGTTATATGATAAATCTCTATCGGCTGATGAATGCGCTGACAGAGGAATTTCCAAACGTTATTTTCGAGGGTTGTTCCAGTGGAGGCGGACGTTTTGACGCCGGTATTCTATACTATCAGCCGCAAATTTGGACCAGCGATAACTCCGACGCCATTTCCCGGCTTCGGATTCAATACGGTACCTCGTTTGTATACCCTCCGCAGACTATGACGGCTCATGTTTCTGCATGCCCCAACCATCAGGTGGGACGCATAACGCCCTTTAATACAAGGGGACTTGTGGCGATGAGCGGTTCTTTCGGATATGAACTTAATCCTCTGAATTTTACGGACGAAGAGCGGGTTATGGTAGCGAAACAGGTGAAACACTATAAAGAAAAGGTGGCTCCGCTCGTAGTCAGCGGCGAATTTTACCGTCTGGTTGATCCTTTTAAATCAGATGACGGTAGTTGGATGTTTGTGTCGCAGGATCAAAATGCTGCATTTGTTGTCTATGTTCGTCAAATTATTCGTCCGTCTGTTCGAGGTGTCCGCTTGAAATTGCAGGGGTTAAATCCGGATACTGTTTACCACGTTGAAGAATTGGATGCTGATTTTGGCGGAGATCTTCTGATGAACGTTGGATTGACCGTACCGGTGCTGGAAGATTTTGAAGCGGTGTCTTATACGTTACAGCGCGTTTAATAGATGCAAAGAAATTTTGAGAATCAGATATGCAGATTCTTGAAATCTCATAATGATATTTCGGACGTTAAAAAGCCGACACTTTGAAAGCGTCGGCTTTTATCTATCCGCAAATATTATGATTTCGAACCTATTTACTGCTTTTTTGTTTTTGATGATACATATTCTTGTCTGCGGCATTGATATAATCCTCAGGAGTTTTAAGATCATGATTTTCTGAAGTGGCAATTCCGATGCTGACAGCAGAAGAACTTATGTCAGCAAGATCATAACTGAAAAACGGATTCACGATTCGAATTGCGGAAATGTTATGGACTTTATACCGACTAGCCGGGAGAGGGTGCATTGTGCACCCTCTTTTTTTATTAATTTCGTGTTGCATTGTTTCCAAAAACGCTATTATTTTACTGATTTTATAACATTTTTACCGAACATTTTCGAATATAAATACAAAGAAAAAAGCCCGCAACCATAGGAAAATCCCACAATTACGGACTTTTTGGTTGTCAAGAGGTAGCAAAAAGATGCCTATAGTTTTTTACGACAAGACTTGAACCCACAAAAAAATTAGTGCCAAAGTAAAATTTAATGAATTGATAGAAAAATCGTCATAAATCAATCCCTTTTTTAGCATGGCAAAAAGCAGCCCGAGCCTCTTTACATTTTTTGATTTAAAGACATTCATATGATTCGTCATATCACCAATTTGAGTGAAAAATTCAAAGGAAATATTGAAATTCAAAGAAATATGTGATATATTTTTGGTGAAACTTAATAACAAGAAGAGGTGATTCCAATGGGCTATTCAGTCCGCCTCAAACATACGTGACAATAAGGAGGTCTTGATGAAGGAGAAAACACTTCGTGTTACAAAAAACACACTCTCGTTTTTAGTCGTCGGACTGTATATTGCATGTTGTATGGATACTCTTATCCATATTCGGCCATATGAATCTGCCCCTGCTTCGTTTTTGAGTATGATACTTTCTGTTTTGTTTTTCTTATCATTGATTCCGTTTTTGTGGTTTTTTCGAAAGAGTCGGGGCGTGTTGTGTGCTTCTCTGATTATGACAGTGTTGTCGGCGCTTTATGTTATCTGTAATTATGCGCTATCAATACCAATACTCGCACTTTTAACGACCATTCTTGCATTTTGGATATTTATTCCCCTTTATGAATTATGGCGCATCCCTTTTGTACAGCAGGATGAGAAATTTGTTTTGCTTACTATGATTATTTTTATTCTGCTGTTCATCTATGCGTTAGTCTTGTTAATCCTATTAAAAAAAGATTTCTATAACAAACGAAGGAGGAAAACCAATGAAACGACGTAAACTGTTCACATTGTCTATTGCAGCTGTTGTATTCCTTCTCTGCGGGCTTCTCTCGGTCGCTGCTTTCAGTCCGATGGACAAGCTCAGCGAAAAATATGAAGGGGATACCATCACGGAAATGGCAAAAAACCTCCGGACAATGGATTACGAGGAAATCTGCGATGAGTTCAATCTGGCCGCTTCAGTCACCTCTGATGAAACATCCCTGATGGCCTATGCCGGCGTTCTCGCTGAGAAGATCGACGCCATCCCCGAAGCGGAAATCATGGAAATGATTCAGGATAAAAAGAACGCCGAGCCGCTGCGGGTGACCTTTTTACAGCTGCTCGGAGAAAAAGAGATCAACGACCTGTCCCCGGTCAGAGCAATGCTGTTGGATACGACAGAGAATTCTGTTGTCCGCCAAAATGCGGCATTTGCCGTGATGCATGATATTTCGTCCAGAAGCGCTCTGGTGGCCGCCGTTTCGGATCGGGATGAGAATGTCGCGTTTCAGTCCCTTAAAGCCCTGAATATGGTTGATTCCGTTAAAGCGCAGGAATTGGCAGACGATATTATCAAACATAAAACCGACGACGTCAGGCTGAACATGGCGATCAAGGTTAAGGCGTATGAGTATCAGGCCTCACCAAAACAGACGAAGGAAATTTCCAATTTCATTTCCTATTGCAAGGAAGTCTACGCTTCTACCGACGATCCGATGAGACAGGGGACGGTGATCTTTGCCCTCTCCGACCTCTACAACGAAGAGGCGCTGCGGTTTATCGTCGAGGAGAGCGGCGTTGATTCAGGCTTAAAGCTGTTCTGCATCGATCAGAATTATCTGGTACTCAAAGAGATGCTGGAGAACAACCCCACTGCGGATGATATTCAGTTTGCCGTAACCTGCTGCAATATCTATCCGGTGGATGAGGTGGTGACTGCTCTACAGGCAGCTACTCCGTTTTCGAGAAGTTCTGTCAAAATACCGAATTATACGGAAGTCTATCAGGCCGATAAAAACTACGACTATTTCTATTACCTGGGAAGGAGCTGAATGAAATGAAAAAGATGCTGCGTATATTTTCTTCTATCGTTGCTGTGGCCCTGATGGCGGCGGTATTCGTCACCCCGGCTTCTGCGGCAACGGGATATCAGGGGTATGCGATTTATCGTGACCAAGTCATTATTGCTGGACCTGGTATAACAAATTGGCATGCCGGTATCATGTACGATCCGTATACAAGTACTTCATCGATTCCCTTAATCCATCACCCAGGCAGTGGTTATGTTCAATTTGGAACATGGGCACAATTTATGGACGGAAAAACCTTTATGGGCGTCTACGCACCAAAAAGTGGAATCTCTTCGGCTGGTCGGGATAAAGTGAGAAATATGTCGTACAAATTAGCAACCGATCAGATTCCCTACCATCCTTGGGGACAAATGTTTGTTGATGAGTTTGTTTTCAATACTACTCAACCAAGAGTCGAGCCGAGAAATATTACCGGGATGCGATGCGACGGCGTTGTCGAATACTGCTATGAATATTATGACTACAGAATCTGGGGGAGTGGCAACACTTGGAATATTTCCAGAAATAATAGGGATTGTTTCAATGCTCATAATAATATAGTAGTTAATCCAGTTACTCAAGCAATTGATATGACTAAAATCACAAGTTCCAAACCGTAAATTTTCAACTGCTTCTGTTACTTTACATTTTGCCCTTTGATTTGTGGCAATCAGCCCAGGTATGGGGTATCTCGTTGCCTGGGCTTTTTAGAATGGAGGGCAATAGTCTAACGAATCACCCCAGGGCTTGCATAAAAACAGCGACCGCATTCAGGTGTTGTTTTTTTATTTTCAGAGGCCGCCGGAAAGGCGACAAAATTCCCAGTTATACTGAGGGCAAAATTATGGCGGAATTATTCAGATAGCTGCCTCAAACATACGTGACAATAAGGAGGTCTTGATGAAGAAGAAAATCCTGCGTATTGGGAAAGTAGCACTTCCGATTTTGATACTTGTCCTGTATTGCTCTACCTTTATTGAATTCTCAGGGAGTATGCCTCCGTCCACTGTATCGGTCTGGAATATGCTGCTCTCCGTTCTGTTTTTTCTGTCATATACCTTTACTTTGTGGGTCTACAGAAAAAACGAAACAGTATTATGGTTTTCGATATCAGTCTGGGTACTTTTTGGGATTCTCACCCTTATTCAGTTCTTTTTTTCATTTTCTTTGCCAAATTTTAAACTGCCGACACTCATTTATGATTTAGTTGTTACTCCCTTTCACGGACTCATGTTTTTTGCACATAATATTAGCGAATTACTCCTGTTTTGTATTATTCCAGTCATCCTGCTGATTACTTACCAAATAGTCCTATTGATCCTGTTAAAAAGTAATATCCTAAAAAAGAAGGAGGAAAATCAATGAAACGACGTAAACTGTTCACATTGTCTATACAAATTAGCAACCGATCAAATTTCATATCGTCTTTGGGGGCAAATAGAGGTCAATACATCTATTTTTAACCATACTGCACAGACGAGAATTGAGCTGAAAGATATTATAAATTTGCGCTGTGACGGTGTTGTCGAATACTGCTATGAATATTATGACTACAGAATCTGGGGGAGTGGCAACACTTGGAATATTTCCAGAAATAATAGGGATTGTTTCAATGCTCATACTAATATAGTAGTTAATCCAGTTACTCAAGCAATTGATATGACTAAAATCACAAGTTCCAAACCATAAATTTACAAACATATTTCCAAAAACGGCTCTCCTTCAAAATCTGTGTAAACTCCACAGAATGGCATAAAACAAAATTGGTACAGGGTGTTAAGCCGCAACTCGGCTTAACACCTTAATTGCATGATAGCGGAAATGGTGGCGGGAGTCAAGGGCGGCATCAGCCGTTCATTTCACCCTTGACGCCGACGTACATTCCGAGCACGTCCTTTTTGCCGTCCATATCAATGCCTATCGCTATGTAAACAGCCTTCTTGACAATCCTGCCCTCGCAGCGAACGTGATAGTGTATTGCGTCCATAAAAACTACCGCATATACGCTTTCAAGAGGACGCTGCTGCCACTCCTTTACAACAGGCAGAATTTTATCCGTTATACGGCTAACAAGGCTGTCCGACACCTCAATGCCGTATATGTCCTCGATGTGTGATGATATGTCGTTTGTGGTCATTCCCTTGGCGTACATGGAGATGATTTTTTCTTCAATATCGCCGCTCAGAGTGGTTTCATTCTTCTTGATCAGCTGTGGTTCAAAGTCTCCGTTTCTGTCCCTCGGAACTGCTATTTCCACGGATCCGCCACTTGTTTTGAGCGTCTTTCTGCTGTACCCGTTTCGACTGTTTTTCGTGTTTTTATTGCGATAGTCATATTTGCTGTAACCCAGCTCATCATCAAGCTCCGCTTCAAGTCCGTTTTCGAGCACTTCGCCTACCATCTCCTTAAAAAGCGAGCGCAGGTCATGCATATCGTCAACCTCAAGCAGTGATAAAAATTCTCTCAGCTTGTCTTTTCTTTCCTTTTTTGCTGCCCGTACTTCCGGGCTGTCTTTGTACCTTGGCATGGTGATCCCTCCGAATTACTATTTTTATGATACACCATTCCGGAGGTTTACACAAGGTTTAAAGAGGTCTCATGTGGAAATGGCAGTAGCTAAGCTGGACTACAGTTCATCTCATGTCAGCTACATACTGCATCAGTTTGAATGGCTTAAACTGGTCGATACACAGGTAAATGATAACAATTCATATTCTTATCAGCTGAAGGTAAATCCTAAGGATGACCCGGAATTGTTTTCGGCGGCGTGATAACTTCCCATAAAAAATCAGCCTCCTGTGTTATTTTTATTTTGCCACAGTTGACTGATTTTTACAAACTATTTTTCATAGGCTCGAATTAAACAAGCGTACAGCGATTCAAGCTCTTGCTATTCCATTTGCATCATTATCCTATCAATTCCGGATGCTCTAGCTCCTTAGATTTTGGCTCAAACAACTTGTCAAACAAGGCTCTGTTGCGCTGTTTTGCATCCTTGAGCAGTTTATTATACGAAATTACTTCTACATAGGCACCATATGTTGGGTTAAACCCAAAATACCCCTCTTTATCCTGCGTCTCTGTCAAGCCTCGACTTTCAGCAGAATCCCTCATGGACTGTGTTAAATCGCCAATTACATAACAATAAAAAGAAACATGATTTACATCACCAAAATCTCGACCATTTGCTTTCTTTATCTTTCGCGCTTTAATATCCCGCACGTATTTTAAGACTTGCAACACAGGATCATTATCCCCATCATCTCTCTGTGGCCTTTTTAATTCTACAATTGTTATTGAGTTTATATTTTCTGGATCAGCCGTATAGGATAATGCTGCATCAGAAATAGCAAGATCCATACGTTTATCCACATCACTTTCCAAAACAGGAATTTTATTTATTTTTTGTCTGAAGCCAAGAAGTGATATGCCAAACGATCATCAATTAACCATAGATTCATCTCATCAAGCTTTATTTCATCTGATGTTGTCTGCATAGGACAAATAATGCTGTGTATTCTATATTCATGTACCTTTTACCTTTTTCAGACGGACTTAACCCCTACCGTCAAAAAAAGCGACAAGTTGTTTTCTTATCTCATCTTCATCCACAGCGCTTATTATGAAGTTGAAATATATCCAATTTTTCAAAGTATAGCAGGTTATCCGCTTTTCTCTTTTAAGCCTGTTTGAATCGAAAGCTTCAATTTCTATGCCCAAGTCGGAATCAGGTATCTTTGCATTGAATACGTTTCCCTGAAATACTCCAAGATAATTTATAAGCGGAACAAGCTGTGAAACTGTGATTATAGTCATCAGATCAAAAACTTCCGTGTTACGGAAATATTCCTCTACGCTTCTGTAATCAGGATCTCCTTCGGCGCTTTCGATACTGTTGGATGATGGGTCGTATACGATAGGTACAACGTCAAAATACATTCCGCAGTTTTCCACGTTGTTCATATCTCTCTGGTTGAGAAATACAAGAAACGGCGCTTTGAAAGTCTTTTCTCCGTAATTGACGTTATAGTACATAGCGGCGCACTCTTCCAAAGGATTGTTTATAAATCTGTGCAGATAATCGTCACTTGCTTTGAACATAACGTCAACATAGAATTCCTTCTTTTTTCTTGAGTTAACGACTTGAGAAACAGTTCGGGTCATTATGTTCTTACGTATACGAATTTTTCTGCTCATCGAGGTTTCTTTTGCGGTCTTCCTGCACTTTCTTACATACTCGCTATATGGTTCGATAAGGCCGCAAGCCCGTTCTCCGGCGAGAAGAGCTTTTACTCTGCCTGCAACGGCTTTATGCGACATTCCATCGAATAGGGAGTGATGGATAAAATATCTTATCTCATAACTGCCAATGCCAACCTTGACTACGAAAAGCTTTGATAACATACGAGGCGGCAAAACATATTGTATATCGTTATTGAGACACTCAAATGCTGTGACAAGTTCCTCATAGGAAATGCTCTCCTTTGTAAGATCCACCCAAGGTATCGTCCAACCCTCTGCGGAGTGTTCGGTGTAAACAGCTTTTTGAAGTCGCTGATGTTCTGAAAACGCTCTGTTCTTCAATAAGCTTTTTGTGCAGCTGCACGCACCTGCTCATCTGTTACTTCTCCTTTGGTCTTAACAGTGTTCGCGCAGGTCATATGACCTTGTATAAAATCGTACTTTTTTCGATTTTATACTCATAATATATTTTTGAAGCACGAGCCCCTCATACTCTGCTTGTACAGGTCGGCAGATATTTTCATCATACCTTTCCGCCAACCCGATAACATAGCTGTTTTCCAATTTCAGATTAACACCAAAATTTATCTGATAATCAAATCCGTTGACTTCAACCCCGTTTTGCGATGCAAGATACGAGGCAAGACTACGTGGAGAAGGGTACTTCATTATATCACGTACTTCGATCTTATAATCGTTTTTTTTCAGAGCTCCGATAACTTTCATGGCTCTCAGAGAATCCCCTCCGTAATCGTAGAAAGACTCTGTTGCTGAAAATCTATCCATTTGCAAAACCTGTGCAAATATATCGCACAGCATACTCTCACGTTCATTCTCAGGAGCAGCTATGGCGGCAAGAGTAGATACCTCAGGCTGTGGAAGAGCACGTTTGTCAAGCTTTCCGTTGTGGTTGAGCGGAAGTGCTTCGAGCTTCATTATATAAGAGGGTATCATATACGCAGGAAGCCGTTTTGAAAGAGTGTCACGAATCACCGGAATGTCCACAGCGCTCTTAGACGTAAAATACGCGAAAAGCGAAAGCTGACCCGTACTGTCCTTTTGGGCAACAACAGCCGCATCGTCTATCCCCGTGATCTCACGCATCACTGCAGCTATCTCCTCAGGTTCAATACGAAAACCACGGATTTTGATCTGATCGTCTATTCTTCCGAAAAAATCTATATTACCGTCGGGCATTAGTCTTACAAGATCTCCCGTTCGGTACATTGTGCCGCCGCTGAAACGGTCATTTACAAAGACCTTATTGCTAAGTTCGGAATTATTATAATAGCCAAGAGACACAGGCAGCCCACCTATACAGAGCTCACCGATCATTCCCTCGCCAAGCAGCTGCTCGCCGTTAAGAACGTATGCCCTTACATTTGCAAGAGGCATACCTATGGAGTTTGAATTTTCTGACATAACCCTGCTTGTGACAACATGGGTTTCGGTAGGGCCATAATCATTATGGAATATGACCTTTCCTGCCGCCGCATAGTCGGAGCACAATTTGTTGAGAAAGAATTTCTCGCCTGCTAAAAAAATATTATTTAAAGTTCCGAGAACAGTCATGCCGATTGCTTTCTCAGAAGTCAGCACATCAAAATATGACGGTGTGCAGAAGATGTTGCGAATGCCTTTTTCCTCAATATACGAAGCAAAAGCATCACTGTTCTTTTTGAGCCGATCAGATATGATATAAAGAGTACCGCCGGCAAGAAGAGCGCTGAACACCTCCTGTAAGAAAACATCAAAGCCTATGGAAGTGGTCACAGCTGTGTTCGCTACAAAGATTTTTACATCCCTTTCATACTGGTTAAGTATAACGTTGAGAAGCGTGCGCTGAGGATTGAGAACGCCCTTTGGTGAGCCTGTAGTTCCCGAGGTATATATACAATAAAAAGGATCCTCCGAAGAAACGCTGTCATCGTGAAAATATCCGTCGCATGTTTTGGAAACGGCAATGCCTTTTGCATCGATTATCTTTGCGTCAAAGCTCGTAAACCTTTGGTCAAGCTTTGCATCAGTGCAGTTAAAGATCATCTTTGGCGAGCAGTCTGAAAAAATGTACGATACACGTTTATCGGGATATATTTCATCTATCGGGAGATATACGCAGCCACACTTTAAAATAGCAATAAGGCACATTATCACATCTGCGCTTCTGGTTCCGTATACACCGACCAGATTTCCCTTGACTGCGCCGTCATTCTTCATTTTTGCAGCGAGACTACCCGCCGCCTTATCAAGCTGAGCGTAGGTAAGTCGAATATCTCCGTCCTCGACCGCTGTTTTTTCTCCGTTAACTTTTACAATATCCGTCCACATAGAACCTATCGTCCTGCTGTCAAAGGGAAGTTCCCTGTACCGTGCTCCTTTTGCAAAAAACTTTTCTTCCTCAGGCAAAAGCATTTTTATGTCACTGATAGTTTCCGCATATGGCAACTGATCCATTATATACCAAAACTTTGAGGCTATATTTTTAGCTGTAGCTTCGCTGTAAAGTTTAGTGCAGTACTCCAATTCAAGCTCATATTCGTTATTTCCTTTGAAAATACGGAATGTAAGATCGAAAAGTGCTCTTCCGGTCTCGGTTCTGTTGTAACCGTTTTTGAAACGACTGCCTTTCTCGTCACCAAGGAGTTCAAAGAGCACATCAAATACAGGATTGCGTGACTGTTCGCTCTTTACACCCAGATCCCGCACAAGATCGCTGAACGGATATGATTGATCCGCCAGTATAGAGATAAAATGAGATTTTACACTTTCGATAAAGGAAGCCACAGCATTGCCGTTTTTGACCTCTTCGCTTATCACGGCAGTATTTACGAACATACCTATGGTATTCATATCGTCCGCTTCTCTGTTCATCACAGGAGTTCCCAGAATGATATTCTCGCTGTAAGAATACCTGCTCAGAGTAATAAGGCAGGCGGCGATGAGTAGCATATTGTCAGTTATACGAAACTGCCTGCATACCGCTTTTATCTTTGAAGCTGTCTCCGGCGGACAATCAACATATACCCGTCCGCCCTCAAAGGATCGCATTTCAGGTCGTTTGAAGTCAGCAGGCATAGGCTCGGGTTCTTCAAATCCCTCAAGCATAGCCAGTCTGTTTTTTCTATGCTCAGACAGATCCCTGTCCGCTTGCTTTTCGGCATATTCAAAATAAGAACCTGCATCGGGAAGAAACGCATCAGGATTTTCTATAAGCACAGACAATTCACTTGTCATTATCTGAGCGGAAGTCCCATCAAATATGATGTGATGAAAGTCCATAAAAAGAACTGTCTTTGTATCGGTCTTTATTATCAGGAACCGCGCAAGCGGCGCACAAGTAAGATCAAAAGGCTGAACGAACTCGGTAAAACGCTGAGAAAGCTTTTCATCGGGTATTTCTTCGAGGGGTATGTCGTTATCCTTTTTTTCGCAAAGGACTTGGAGCACATTTCCGTCCTCCTCAATAAAAGCTGTCCTAAATGCATCATGTCTGTCAAGAAAACGTTTTAAAGCCTTTTTCAGTCTTTCTATATCAGTGTCCTCATCAAACTCAGCAGACATAGGAAGGTTGTAAGCTATCATCTGCATATCTGAAACGCTGCTGAAATAAACACTTTCCTGCTGCTTTGTCATTGGTATCTTTTTAATTATTTTATCCATTATATTTCTCCAATTCAATAAGGAACTGTCGCATCATTTATTAGTTACAATGAGGCATATCCTTTCAAGCTCGTTTTGAAATTTTTCGGAACTGTATGCGAAGAAGTGATCTCCTTCAATCTCCGTACAGCTTACACCGCCTTCAACAGCGCTGCTCCACGCAAGCATGCTATCTCTGCCGAAATAAATGTCACCACTGCCGTAAAAAGAATCAACAGGAGTTTTCATAAGCCGTTCGCCTTGATACTTGAAGCTGTCGTGAAGCTGATAGTCAAGAAAAATTATAGGCAGGAAATATTTATGGAACTCCTCGCTTCGGATAAGTTCCTCGCTCAGACCGCCCAGCTTCATTACTTCTTCCGGCAGCATTTCTATTCCCATACTGCTCTTATAACCCGGAACAGGAAGCTGAGGCGCTGAATGTGCACACAGAATAAGCCTCTGTGCAGGAGTTCCAAGTTTCTCCAACCGCAGAGCGCAGCGAAAGGCAATAAGCGCACCGAGACTGCAGCCCAAAAGTACGAAGGGCTTTTTACTCGCCGATTGAAGCTGTAACACGGCGTCACAGCAGTTATTTACAAGACTGTCCCAATCTCTTTCAAACGGCTCGTCCATTCTTGAACCGTGTCCTGCAAGTTCTACGGGAACAATCTCGACCGCACCGGAAATATTCTTCATAAGATGATAATATGAGCTTGCACTTCCGCCTGCATGATTAAAGCAATATACACGCACCTCACCGTCACTTCCGCCGCAGTTCAAAAATGGGAAAAACGGATATGGTCTCGAAATCATACGTTTTCCTCCGATGTTCTGCCGGCACTTACTTTTCTGTCAATAACAGCAGCCCAATCTTTTATAGTAGGATTGTTCAGCACGTCAACTACTGTAAGCTCCACTGAGTAATGCTGTCTTACCCAAGCCGATATCTTCATTGCGGCGATCGAATCACCGCCCATAGAATAGAAATCGTCCTCAATAGCAATATCGTCGTCTTCAATTATGTCACGGCACGCTTCAAGCAGCTTTAATGCAGTTTCACTGCCCTGTGTAAATATTTCCTCTGTTTTCTCGTGCTGTGAAATCTGCGGTATCATTTGTTTAAGCTTTTTGCGGTCGGGTTTGCCGTTGAAAGTAAGCGGTATTTCATCCAGTCTCACAAATTCCGAGGGTATCATATAATCTTGAAGTGACTTTCCAAGACTTGCTCTGAGCTTTTGCTCATCCACCTCAATTTCCGAAGTATAGAAAGCCAATATCTTATTAGTCTTATCGTTTACTATCACCGTACAGGTAAGGATCGGATCATAAAGCTTTACTGCATTTTCTATACCAACAAGTTCTATGCGCTTGCCGTTTATCTTTACCTGAAAATCATCTCTTCCCATGATGCGAATATTACCGTCGGGGAGATATTTTCCCTTGTCTCCCGTATTGTAAACACGGCGACCGCAGTATGAAGTAAACCTGCGGGCGTTTTCTTCATCGTTTCCGATATATCCCCGTGAAAGGCTTATTCCCGAAACGTACATGGTTCCTGTTACGCCGACAGGACAAAGCTTCATATTATCGTTAAGAATAAAATATGATGTGTTTGGGAATGGTTTTCCATATGGAATATAGTCTGATGAAAGCTCCTTTTGCTCCACCTCGTGAAATATATTCCATACCGTAGTCTCGGTAGGTCCGCCTACGCTTATGACTTCTGTGTCGGGACACAGAGATCTTATCTCACTCACAAGAGCTGGACGTACCCAGTCACCGCCAAGAATAACGGCTTTGAGATACCGTCCTGCCCTTTTGCAGGTCTCTTTATCAAGAAACGTGAACATTTCCATAAAAGCGGGAACGGAATTCCACACAGAAACTTTATACTTTTCCATAAGTACAGCCCAATGAGATGGTTCCTTACGCTTTTCATCTGTCGGAACTACAACCGTGCCTCCTAACATAAGAAGTCCTAAAGTATCGTACAATGCCAGATCGTGACCGAAGCTGGTAACTGCTAATCCAACAGGTTTTTCAGGGAGTCCGTAAAAGATGCGGTGTATTTATAAAGCAGTGGGAAAGACCTTTCTGTGAAATAGAAACGCTTTTTTTGGTATGCCTGTAGAACCGGAAGTGTTGATGATAACTATCTCATCATCAGAAGATATAGAAGCAGGATCAATAAAAAGTTCCTCACTTTTTTCTGTATGAAAAAGCTCTTTTTCGGCTATAAGCAGACTAACTCCGCTTTCCTTAAGATCATCGGTAAGTTCTTTGGAAACAATAAGCGTATCTATATCTGCATTTTTCATGCAGGCAAGCACGGAAGCCGTCGGCATTTCCGATTCAAAAGGCATATAGGAAATACCGCCGCAGATACAGGAAACGGCAGCTGCAATCTGCTCGGGTGATTTATTCATATATATAGCGACACGAGCAGGCAAAGAGCCGTTATTAGTCTTTTTGATCGCAGAAAGAAAACTTTGCGCCATATCCTTCAGTTCCCTGTAACTGAGAGTACCATTCTCACAGGCAATAGCTGTTTTTTCACTTTCTGTATCCAGCGAACGGATGAGTTTTTCCGCAATGCTGACAAATGACGGCTCTCTGCCGCTGTCGTTAAAAGCATTTTCGCTGATGATCTTCATATCCTTTTTGCAAACGCTGAGACCTGACAGTGAATTTACAATTTCAGGTTCGGAAGCCAAACGAACGGTGTTCTCCATAAAACAGTCAGCTATCCCTTGAGCCACATATTCGGGAAGTATATTTGACTCATAGTTCATAATAAATGCCACTTTTCCGGCACATTTTGCAAGAAGCACCTCTATCCAGTTCTGACTTGTGTATGTTCTTATATACTCCTTGCGGAAATTATTCAAATCGCTGCTCCGATCGGAATCCACCGTACTGGTGAAGGTTATCGGCGCAGGTATAGAAGCGCCTATTCTTTCACGGAATATTTTCAATATATCCGTTCCAAAATAAGAACTGTGCTCCTGACAGTCAAGAAGAGTATCTTGAGTCTGCACAGCAGTTTCCGAAATTGAAAGATCTCTGCTGTCATCGAAATGAACAAAAGTAAAATTGGAACAAAGTCCGATAGTTTTTTCTATATTTCTGCATTCGGGAGGACGCACCGACATGGGAACATTTATAAAGAAACTTGCATTTTTGCTGTACAGTCTGAGAGTCTTACCAAACATGGTAAGAAGAAGAACAAAAAGGGTAACACCCTCGGTTCTTGCTATCTTTCCCAAAGCAGTGTACTCTTCATTGGTAAACCATCTAACGATCTGTTTGCTTATCGGCTTATCCACCTGTTCGGGACGCACGCGCATAGGCAGTTTAGGACGATGAGAAACGTTGTTGACCATTTCTCTCCAATATTTTTCATCCTCTTTGTATTCTGCGCTCGTCTTTAGGGATTGCAGATATTTACAGTAGTCCTTGAACTCGCACGGTGTCGGCAATTCCTCACCTTTATACACACTGTCCAACTCCTGAATAAGTATCTCCAGACCTTCACCGTCAGACACAAGACCGTCATACGAGCAATGAATTACAGCTTTTCCCTTGTCGAGTACGCTCACACAAAAAGCTATGAGCGGAGGTTTAGATGGATCGAACTCATGAGCAAACTGCCGTTTTCTTATCTCTTCAAGCCTCTTTTGGCGCTCCTCATCTTCAAGTCCTCTTAGATCATATTCCGGTATATCAAAATCATAGTCATTTACAACACGGCAGGTGTTGTCCTCACTATAAGCCATTCTGGTAAAAGCATGACGATCTATGATTTTCTTAGCAGCCTCAAAGAAACGCTTTCGATCGTAACTGTCACAGGAAAGCTCAAAATATGTCTTTGAGGCGCAGCCACCGAGAGTAACATGGTCATTTCTTCCTGTATATACCACTTTCTGCATATCTGTGATGCTGACTGATTCAGACTGAGGGCAAATCTTTTCTTCATTAGCTTTATCGCCAACACATTCGCACAGTATTTCCGCTATACTATTGACAGAGTTATTTCTAAACAGAACTTTCAACGGTATTTTTTGACCATATTTCTTTTTGATCTTTACCTGAAGCTTTGAAAACTCAAAAGAACCTCCGCCGATCTCCAAGAACGAAATATCATTGTCTTCGGGTATCTCACGGCAGAGTATCTCACGGAATATATTCCTTATTTCTTCTTTTATTTCATTTATATTCATTTTTTAGCGCTCCTTCATATTAATTTCTATCTGTCATTCGGCAATAGTACGTACAACTTCAGCGGCATATCCGTCAGCAAGCATTGAAACAAACTCTGACGAAAACAGCTCCTCGGGGTAAACTATGCTGAGATACAATTGCCCGTCAAGCTCGAAGGATTGAACGTCCAGCCAAACCTGCGGAGTCTGCGACAGCATAAGCGAAACCGTTCCGAAGCAGCGTTCAAATCTACTGCTTATAAGCGGAACTTCGAGCATCGGTGAGAATACTATCGGTGCAATATACCTGCACTCGGGATGGGAAGCAGCGATAAGCCTGCGAGTTTTTCCTGCGCTGAACCCTGAAAAACTGCAAAGCCTACCGAACTCCTGCGAAAGAGCAATAAGTCTCGCGTTCACCGAAGAATTGTCTTTTCTGCTCACAGGTACCAGTTTTATATCGGTAAAATCACCGACATTGTTCCATTCATCTGCACTTCTGCCAAACCAAGGAACATTCAGCAATATGCCTTTCGTTTCATTAAAACGAAAATATGCCTGTGCAAAAGCACTCATAAGCAGCACCTCAAGTCTTATTCCCAAATCTTTAGCTTTGTTCTTAATCAAGCTCCATTTACCCGCAGGAACAAATCTATCTTCTGCAAGGTAGCGGCATCCGTTCAGTTTCTCCGGCGTTTTCTTTAAAGGAAGCTCTAAATCGGTACAATAACCGGCAGCATCGGCGGAAATTATCTCTTTAGCCTTTTTTCGTCCCGATCTCGCCGCAGCGGATCGCTTTTCAAGCAACAAAGATGAGTGAGTAAGAACAGGACTGTACCCATCGTCTTCATAAAAACAAGCTAACTGCTCTAAAACGTTTATAAAGCTGCGAACATCACCTGCAATAAGTTCCCAGTCGAAAATCAAAAGCTCCTCGTTGTCAGCAATATGGATAAGAGCAAGTCCCGTGCAGCAGCCAACCTCAACATCCAACATCCTGTGTGAACGTTCTTCACGGAAACGAGAAATAAACGACTCACGGCGATCCAGCTCTTCACCGGAAATATCATAGTATTCAAGAACGCTGCATTCAGGCAATCCCTCCATAAGAGTTATCTCACCACCGCTGTATCTTGAATGCAGTTCTTCATGAAGCAGGAACACCTTTTTCCATGCGGCAGCAAGCTTTTCTCTGTTCACAGCTTTGCAGTTAAATTCAAAATACGCATGGCACCCCACTCCACCAAGCGGAATATCACTGTTCCTGCCCAACAGATATGCACACTGCAAGTCGTTCATCATATTCATATGTTCACCTCCGCAGCCTCAGCGACAAGTTTTTTCTTGTCTACTTTGTTCACTGCAGTAAGCGGAAAACTGTCAACATAATACAATCTGTCAGGCCATTTGTATGCAGCAATATCTTTTTCACGAAGGAAGCAGTGAATATCGCTCAGAGTAAGTTTAACTCCGTCATTTTTTATAAACATACCGACAAGATTTCCCATTTCTTTATCAGGAAGCCCTGCAACAACGCAGTCGCTTATCAACTTATGAGTACGCAGACAGTTTTCAAGTTCGGCAGGCATTATTTTTTCGCCGCACTTATTTATCTGCTCCACAGCCCTTCCGGTTATAGTCAATTCTCCCCGCTCGTTGAGAACCGCCAAATCTCCCGTCTTATAATAACCGTCCGCAGTAAAGCTCTCTGCGTTTGCCTTATCATTACGAAAATATCCTGTTATAGTGTAGGGACCCCGTGTCACCATTTCTCCCTCCGAACCCGTAGGAAGAGGTTTACCGTCACTGTCCAGAATGAGTATCTCGTCATACGGTGAAATCGGTCTTCCTTGCTTTCCGCTGTCCGGTCCGGTTCTATAGCTCGGGGCATAGCAGGTATTCAGACCTTCAGCTGTTCCATATATTTGCAAAAGTGTACAGCCTAACACCTTATCGGCTTTTTGTTCAATATCAGCAGGCAGCATTGCACCGCCTGTCATAACAAAACGTAAACTTGAAATATCGGCATCATCATCGTCCTCTCGGTACTTTATGCAAAGACCAAGTACGGCAGGAACCATTGCAGTATATGTTACCCGCTCTTCTTCAATAAGATCGAATATCTCCATAGGTGAGGCACTGTCGGTAATCACGACCCTGCCTCCGTACATGAGCGTTCCAAGAACTCCGGGATTGCCCAAAGTGAAGTTATGAGCTGCGGGAAGAGCCGCCAGAAAAACAGAACTCTCGTCAAGTTCACAGCGTTTTCCTATCACCGTATTGTCATAGATATAATCACCATGTGTACGGGGGATCATTTTGGGGATACCTGTAGTTCCTCCCGAAAGAAGCAACATAGCAATATCTGTATATGCAGGTGCATCATAAACCGTATCGGTGTTATCCATTTCCATAGCGCTGCGAATATCATCTCCGTTGAGCAAAAACTCTATGGAGCTTTCTTCTGAAGCGACAAGCTTCGCAGTCTCCTCACAGTCTGCGTGGAAGATAGTATCCATGGTTATGCAGGCACGCGGCTTTGCGATGCTGCATATCCCTGATATTTCATATTTTCCATGGGCAGGAAGCATCATAACCGGAATTATACCGCCGCGCAGAAGTGCAAAAAGAGTCACCGTCCACTCGATCGAATTAGGAACCTGAAAAATAACAATATCGCCTTTTCTCAAACCAAGTCTATAAAAATACGCCATAAGATTATCAGACTTTTCATCGAGCTCCTTGTAAGTAATGGTCTCACCGTCGCAGCTTATAGCGACTTTATCTCCCCAACGCTCCGCCCAATCAATAAGGCAGTCTTTATAAGTTATTTTCCGAAAATCTTCGCAATTCTCTCGAATACCGTCCCATTTTTTCATCATATTTTCCTCTTATTCCCGAGCACCCTTCAGACTGTCGGTCATATTTACTTTCTTTACTTTTTTCCCAAGAAGCCAAAGAGAAACGATATAAGATACCGTCACTGCTCCCGAGAAGATCAAAATGCTCATCGGACTTGCATACGAAGGTATGTATGCCTGAAAACTTGCTGTCGATGCTTCAAAATATGCGGAGTTTATTACCCAGCCGCCGAGAAGCGAAAGGATTATTCCCAACGGTATCAAAATGTGATATATATTGACCGTTATTTTATTTATTTCTCCGCTGTGATAGCCGAGAACTTTAAGCATGGATATTGTAACAGAATTTTCCTCGATAATCATATTTACCATGAGGTAAATTACTATCGCACAGATTATCATTCCGAAAATGAACATGATATATACCATCATTTTCATGGAAGATATAACGTTCTGTATCATATCTTTCATATCTTCCTTTTTTATTGTAAGCATTATGCGGCTGTCATCGGAAGCCACGTCTTTTTCCGACATGATGAGATTGTAACCGCCGTCTTCTATGTCCAGCAGATTCCTTACGTTTTCCTCGGAAGAATATAGTACGGACTGTGCTTTGTTCTCGATCACTCCTGCTATCTCTACAGTATATTTCTCCATAGAGCATATATCTCTTAACTCCATCTTATCTCCCTTTTTAACACCGAATATGACAGAAGCCATGGAAGAGACATAATATCCGTCCGAAAGCCTTACTTCCGATCCGTCTGCCGGTTCAAAGTTAAGATAGGAGTTCTTTTCGGAAGTTCCGAAAAGAATTATATTATTCTCGCTTCCTTCCACCTCAAAGTTTACGCTCAGCATTTTCTCTCCGCCGTCTATATCGTCCGTATACACAGAGTCGAGAAAGTATTCATATTCGAAGCTTCCCATTTTGTCGATGACCTTATCACCATAGTTTTTGCAGGAATCGTTCATTATTACGGATACAGCCATCACAAGTCCGCTGACAAGAACTCCTGCGACTACCACAAAGGTTCTTGCTTTGTTGTTCAGTATTGCGCGAAATCTGAATTTTCTTCGGAAATTCATGCTGCTATGCGCAAAAGCTCCTCCTGTCCTGCGGCTTGAATTGTTTCCGCTAAGCATATCCACAACGCTTATACGAAATATCTTTCTTACCGTGATAAACGAAGTAAGCATATAGAGCGTCACCGGAAGGGCCGACACCAAAACAACATTCTGCCACGAAATAGTATATTCCACAGGCAGTGACTCCAGTTTTGAGAAAAACTCACCCGCAATAAATTTGACCAACGTAAAAGTAAGAAGCAGACCAATTATCTCACCCGCAAGTCCCGGTACAAGCGAATATAAGGTATAGTGTATGATTATTTCCGATTTTCTGTAACCAAGAGCTGTCAGCGTACCGATATATTTCTGTTCGGAGTATACCTTTCTGCCAAGCACTACTGCAATTATAGCAACGACCAACAGCAGCAGAACAGGAAGGATCATATCGGTAATAACAGCAAACTGATCGATAGTCGCTTGTGGAGTAGTAATACGATGATTGGTTTCAGCAGTGATATATTCAGTAGTAGAATAATTTTCATATATATGCTTTCTGAATTCTTCTTCATTGTTGCGGCTGTAAATGACAGCATAATATTCCTCGGTATCTTCAAAGCTGTCGAAGGTATCGTCATCAACTACCGCCAAGCCAAAACTCGCCGCACGGCGGTAGCTGTCGGTCTGATTGCGTATCATAAAAAGATAGTCCGGACGTTCGCAGAAGCCTGTCACGGTATAGTGACTGCCTCCCAGATCTATACCATCACCGATAGAAATATCATTAGCTTCCGCAAAGCTTACCGAAAGACATATCTCACCTATATTTACGGCATCTTTACCGTCAACGATCTCATACTTATCCACAGTATGGCTCTTTTTAAAGACACGAACAGTGTAATCATCCTCCTCTTTGTCTGTGTAGAGCTGCTTTTCAATCTGTACACCATACTCCTTGTTCAAGCTTTCTATATTATCGTCCGTAAGAGGCAGATATGTCCTGAACTGTCCATCCTCCACGCAGTTGCGCTCAAAAAAATCCGTTACATACTTTTCCTCGCATTTTACCGATGTGCTGAACAGCAAAAACATCAGCACCGTTACCGCAGTCAGAAAAAAAAGGCTCACATAGAACGACAGATTACGCATTATTCCTCGTTTATATCGTTTATTCAAATTTCTCATAATTCTATACTTTCCACACTAAGTTTGTTATCGTTTTTCTCATTCAAGACAACTTGTCCATCTTTTTATCCTTATTATCCTATCAGCCATGCAACGTATCTGTTCGTTGTGTGTGATGATGATAATGGTTGTTCCAAACTGATTATTGACCTTTTCGATATATCTTAAAACAGCTTTTGACGAATGAGAATCGAGAGCTCCTGTAAGTTCATCACAAAGAAGCAGCTTGGGATTTTTTATCAATGCTCTTCCGATAGCCGTTCGCTGCTGCTGACCACCTGACAATTCCTTCGGGAAACGATAGCTGTACTTATCTATCTCCAAAGCTTTCATTATATCGTCAATATCCAAAGGCGAGGCTGAAATATCCGAAACTACCTCTATGTTCTCACAAACCGTCAAATCGGGTATAAGATTATAAAACTGAAAAACAAATCCAATATCCGAACGGCGAAACTCCGTCATATCCTTTGAAGACAGCTTGCTTATCTCACGACCGTCTATCATTATTGAACCCGAATCAAGTACATCAAGTCCGCCCAGCATATTGAGCAGCGTACTCTTACCCGAGCCTGACGATCCGAGTATAACACATATCTCGCCTTTTTCTGCATTGAGACTTGCTTTATTCAGAGCAAAGACCTCTGCCTCTCCTTTTCCGTATTTTTTCACAGCATCTTTTACTTCAATAAACACATCAATACCCACCTTAATTAAAATTTCAAAAAAAGACCGTCAAAACGTTATGCACGATAACGCAGAGGATCTTTCACCGACCCGTATGTCAATATGATCGACCAAAAGCTTAGAGATGACTTCTGTACGAGATGACAAAGATCCGCAAATCAGACGCAAAAAAACGTTAGACAATAATTGCTAAGTTTTGCCTTGATACATCAAATGCCGGAGCAGAGAGAAAAATCAGCTTCTCTTTTTTTTTCGAGCATATACTAACATAGCCTCGTTCCAGCTTATGGGTTTCCATAAACAAAGCTTTTTCCGAAAAGAATGAATGATTCGCAAAAATATCATAGCTTTCGGAATCATTCGGGATCCCCATGCCTGTGTACTTAAAATAGCTTTCCTTGACAGTCCAGATTTTTGTGAAAAGCTCCACAGGGTCTTCTGCTTCATCAAGCAGCATTTTTTCGTTCACGGAAAGAAAAAACTCATCCACACCGTCAAAAGAGTTAATACGTTCCTGAACGTCAACACCTATACATTGGTCGGAGATTGCACAAACTGCAAAATCACCCGAATGCGAAAGATTGAAAAATATGTTATTTTCGTCCGCGAAGAACGGCTTGCCGAATTCGCCGATAACAAATTCGGGAGGAGATTTTCTATATTCGTGTTTCATTCCTGTAACAAGCAGCATATAAGCCGACGCACAGCGTTTTTTATCTGCAATATTCCTGTAAGCGTCCATTCGGCGCAGCCTTTCGTGAGGAATAAAATTTCTGCAATTATTAAGCTGCGCCTCGGTCATATCGCTTATCTTATCCATAACATACACCATGATTCACACCCCATACATCACTTTCGTCAGAACTATTACAGAGCCTGTAAGCAAGAGTTGTAAGCCCATACCATAGCGTACATAATCTTTGAACTTATACCCCAGTCTCATAGTCATTCCTATAAATCCACAGGAAAGTGGAGTAAGTATCGCAAGCCCTGCAGCCATCGTTATAGCAATAATAAAGGGAACACTGTCAATGCCCAACTCAGTAGTCAGCTGCACGGCAAAAGGGAGCACCATTATGACCGTAGTCGTGTTTGCAATAAGGTTGCTGATGATCGTTGTTATCAATACAAACATTGTAAGAAGCAATATCGGCGAAACATTATTCGGCATATGTTCCAGCACAACAGTACAGAATTTGCCAACCATGCCACTGTCGTTCAAAGCGTTTGCTATACCGATACTGCATCCCAGCCAAATTATAATATTCCAATCCACTTTTGCACAGGAACTTTTTTGATCGACAACACCACCTAAAATACATATTAGTGCGCCAATAATCGAAGCAGTTCCAACGGAAACATATTCCGTAATAAAAAGTATCATCATAACAACGCCTGCAAAAGCCGTCACTGAGCATTTCCGTCTATTCACTATAACAGTATCCTGTCCTTCAACGATCCTGTCAGCAGATGCAGTTTCACGTTCTCCCCAGATACGTCTGCCGCTCCCGAATCCAAATATAAGTATGTAAACCGAACCTATCAGCAACAGAATAGCGCCCATAGGCAGTAATTCAAACATGGATATGCCCCTGCCTGTCTCAGACTCAGCCAACGATGAAGCCACAAGAGTTGCAGGAGCGCCTATGAGAGTACACTGTCCTCCTAAAATAGCCATATATATCACCGGAAGAGTAATATCCTTCACTTTAATAGCTTTCATTTCCTTGGCAGTGCTGATACATATCACCATCATAAATGTGCAGACCACTTGATTATTCAGAAAAGCAGATGCAGCGGCGGCTATAAGTCCTGCAAGAAGTATTATACTTACGGTCGCACTTTTCTCGTTTTTTCCGCCCGAAAACTGTCTTATTACCCGTGCAATAACACGAGCCAGTCCGCTTTCGGTGCAGGCTATACCAAAAATCTCTGTTCCGAAAACTATAAGAACTATATCACTGCTGAAACTTGAAAATACTGCCTGAGGGGTACAATCTCCGAATAAAACAAGAGCACAGCAGCCCGCCAAAGCTACTACAGATGTAGGGAATCGATCTATGATAAATAATATGATGCAAATGAGAAAAATAATGCCGACTGTCATATGGACATCTCCTTTGTAATGGTTTATAACTCAGGCAACGGGGCACATCTTGCGTAAGTTGCATATTCAACAAGCAATATGTTCCCAAACTGAATATACTGCGTTTAATGAAAGGGCAAGTCCTTTATTAAAAATAATTCAAACGATGAAAACAGTAAAGTTAGCTTAATCAACGGTTAGCGATAGCTAACTCAACAACAAAAAAATAAAAACTCATCGTTTTATTAACATAACAGCACCCTATAAGTAGGGTATCAAATTTTTTCTCTGCTTGTCAATTGTGAAAGATTTAAAATTTGGTGAACTTTTAAGTGGTTTTTTATCAAAAACCATCAACGAGGTACAAGTCTCAATTTTGATAGTTAATATATACCGGAAATCAAAGTAATTCTTTTGCCAAAATCACAAAACTTATTTCTATATTCTCTGTCCCATTGTGCAATTTACGGTGATTTTCCGGTACCGTAGATAGCAGATGTTATCCGCTTGTCTATGTATCTGCCACAACAGTATCATCCCAATAGACCAACGGCTGCTTGATCAGTTCCAATGCAAGCTCTGCTTTGAACATTTTGAGATTCCTAGAAGCCCTCGAAAGCATGGGCATCAGCGTTGAAGAAGATCGAAGCGCAGTATATCTACCTGAACTGGCTTGCGTCGGCAATGCAGCAGTTCATCCGAGAAAATGCGATGCATCCGCAGGGAGAAGATTTCTATGACACAAAACTGGCGGAATACGAAAAGCAACGCGCTGAAGGCGAAACACGGCTGAAAGGCCTGCAAAGCCAAAAGGCTGCAAGGCTTTCTCGCAAGGAATTGCTTGACGGACTGGTAAAGGCGCTGGAAGAAAGCGGAATTCTGATTGACAAATTCGATGAACGGCTGTGGCGGCTGATGGTTGAGAAAACTACCGTGGATACGGACGGCAAGCTAACATTCACACTGCGGAACGGCATGGAGATTGAAGTATAAATATACAGTTTTAAGGGGCTGTGGCTGAGATTTTATGTTTCTCGGCCGCAGCCCCTCTTTTTTTGTACTATAATTGTGGTACTTATGTTTGCGAGAGAGCTGGACTTGAACCTTGAATATAATAAAGATAATTAACTTTAACTTACAGCTTGCAATTCCCACAGTACGGCTGCTCTGAACACATCCATAATGTTTGTTTTCCCCGTATCTACGCTGTTTTTCAAAATGCACCCCTCTATCGAAAAAAGTGCCAAAAAGAAAACGATAACTTTTGCTATCGCTGACTTTTGAGGTATATTTCAGCATTTTGACCAGTTTTAACTGTTTTGAGGCTCGTATAAGCCCATATCTTTCACTATACCGTTTCCGATTGACCTCTAAAACTGCGTATTATCTGCATTTAGACAGAATAACGCACCCCAACTTTGTATCAAAATTGGGGTGCGAATATGGTCCGAGTGACAGGGATCGAACCTGCGGCCTGATGGTCCCAAAGAGGCATCGTAAGGTATTGTCCGCTTATATGGGCTTTTTCAGCCCTTTTCGCTCCGAAACCAATGCTCTTCGGCGCTCTTATCTGCATATGTTCCGAGTACTCCGAAAAGGTAAGTGGTCAGTTATGTGGTCAGCAGGAATTTTTGCGAATTAATATGCTCCATCGCCTCTCGTTTTTGAACGAGGGGCATTTTTCTTTTCTGCCGTTATTGTAACTCTGAGGAAGACTGAATACAAGTCAAAATTTGCGCCGCAGTAGACAAAGAAAAAGGGACTGCTCAGAATCCGCAAATAAAAAACTTCGGCAGATTTATATGATTTCTTAAAATCTGCCGAAGTCTCGCAAGAACGTGTAACATAAATCAAAAATTAATATAACATTTGCCTGCGTAGAGTATTGCTATTTTTTAGAAAATGTGTTATACTATCATCGGATAAATGTTATATCGTAGGAGGTTACTATGAAAAGCTCCGATATTATTAAAGATATACGCTCAAGGCTTGGACTGAGCCAAACAGAGCTGGCAGAAAAATTGGGCGTCAGTTTTGCAACGGTCAATCGTTGGGAGAAAGGTCGGTGCGAGCCTTCGCAGATCGCGCTGAATGCCATTAAGCGCTTATGTGCGCATAACAAGATTGATTACTCTCGATTTGAAGGCAACCGCATCATTACTTCGGATAAAGTTATAACTTTATATCACGGCTCTAAATCCGGCATTGTTGGTGATATTTCACCTACAAGTCGTGAGCATTGCGATTTCGGAAAAGGCTTTTATATGGGAACAGACAGGACGCAGCCATTGACCTTGATTTGCAACTATCCCGATGCGAAGCTCTATACTGTTAAAGCTAACCTGTCAGGATTAAAAATACTTGACATTGAGGTTGGTATCGATTGGGCGCTTCTCGTTGCCTATAACCGAGGCAAAATGGATTCTGTAAAAGGTACGGCTATATATAATCGCATTGCTGAATTGGCAGACGGCTGTGATATGCTGATCGGCTTTATCGCAAATGACAGAATGTTCGTCGTTCTCGACCGTTTCTTTAAGAGCGAAATTACGGATGAAGCGCTGATACACAGCTTATCTGCCCTTAAACTCGGCAAACAGTATGTAGCCCTGACGGAGAAGGCTTGCAGGCAGATTGAAATCGTAGAAGAAGCCGCATTAACAGATAAAGACCGTGAAACATTAAGAATTGAAAGCGAAGATAACCGTTCCAAGGGCGTTGCGTTGGCGGACGAAATCTGCCGTCAGTACCGCCGTGAAGGTCGGTTCTTTGACGAAATACTGAAAGCCGGTGAATAATATGCGTGAGCTGAACAGTCAACAATTCGGACTCTGCGATATACAGGGCAGACTGTTTGAATTGGCACTGAAAAACGGATATGACTGCAAAGACTTCATCGAAAAGTTTATGAACAGTAAGACCGCCGCAGCGTTGGATGAATCCTATGACCGTCTGCAGTGGGCTGGCGAGGAATACATTCTGGAAGAACTGAACGAGGAAGTAGGCGGTCTAAAGAAAGCCGGAACGGTCTATCATAATGAAATTATGTATTGGTTGGGCTACACCTACCGCTATTGGCATTATTATACAGGCGAAAACAGCAAAGAGATTTATAAAATCGCAGATGCCGAAACAATGGCGACGGGCTACCTCGGCCTCCACACCTTGGATGTAAAAATGGCGATAGATCGATTGAAAGAAAATGGATAGACAAAAGGAATTTTAACAATGTTAAGAACATCCGCACAGCTGCAGATGTACGATAGGAGAATAGCTATGCAGCAAACGCCGTTTTATGCTTATTATATAGCGAGAATACTGGAGGGCCTATCGGAATCGAATAGGCTTGTGTCTGCGTTTGCTTCCTCCGATATCCAGGTCTATCCGTTTCAAATTGCGGCAGCAAACTTTGCATTGCGTTCCCCCTATCAAAAAGGTGTAATACTTTGTGATGAAGCCGGAATGGGAAAAAGCCATGAAGCAATGCTTATTATCACACAAAAATGGTTAGAAGGTCAGTCACGGATACTGTTGTTGATTCCCAACGCCGATTTGCTCATGCAGTGGACGGAGATGATTGATCTCTACTATACAATTCCTTATATTGCGCTGACAAACCGTGAAGAATGGAATACTAATATTTCCGACGATAATCCAAATGCATTTATGCAGGACGCTATTGTTATTTCCACTTATGATTTTGTCGCGGATAATGAGTCGGCAGTGAAAGACATTCATTGGGATTTGACTGTATTTGAAGAAGCAAATGCGCTATCTTCTGTTTACCGCGAAGATAACAAACAAGCAAAAATATTAAAACGTATCTCCGATGGCTCTTTCAAATTACTGCTTACCGGAACGCCGATAGAAAAGAATATCATGGATCTGTACGGGCTGATCTGGTTTATCGACGAAACCGTGTTGCCCAATGAGCAGGAATTTCTGTCGCGCTATTTGCGAAAACCGGAGAATTATCCCGAGCTTGCAGAAAGAGTAAGTAAATATTGCTTCCGCACACTCCGCTCTCAGGCAAAGGATTATGCTAAAGTGCCGGAACGAATTCTGATTACAAATGAATATATGCCCTCTCCGAAAGAGCGGGAATTATATGACCTGCTCTATGCCTACATAAATAAGCCGAACAAAATCGCCTTTCTGGAAATGGATCGGTATGACCTCGCACTGCGGCTTTTAAGCTTGCAAAGCTCTTCAACCGCCGCAATCTTGCAAACGATTAAAGGCATCATTAAACGGTTGGAAACCATGTCAAATGCACAGGATGAGCTTGCCGAATGGCGGCAGATGCAGACCGTTGCCGAAAGCATACCTATGGACGCAAAAGCAAAGCAATTGCTTATTGCACTGAAAAACGGATTTGCACTGATGAAAAAATCCGGTGCGAAGAAAAAAGCCGTGATTTTTACCGAAAGCGTTGAAACGCAGAAAATGTTGATATTCTTGCTCTCTGATAAATATAAGACTTGTCTCTATAACGGAGGTTCGGATTACAGCTCGATTCAGAAGTTCAAAACAAGCGGAGAAATACTTATTTCTACTGACAACGGCGCAAAAGGATTCAATTTAGAGGACGCTGCTTTTGTCATTCATTACGATCTGCTTTATAATACCTTAAAAATGGAACAGCGGATTGATCGCTGCCACCGATTAGGGCAGGAGAACGATGTCCTTTCCTTAGCGTTTATTGATAAAAACAATTTTGCCGATGTGCGTAAGCTGGAGCTTGTCAATAAGCGAATGCTTGTGGCTGACGGCGTGTTCGGTATTACCGATGAGGTGATCGGCGGTTTTACCGAGAATTTAGACACGGCGTTTGAAGCGGTGTCAAGGCGCATCCGTACGAAAGAACAGGTGAAAGACGATTATCAACAAACATTGATACAGAATGAAGCAAGAAATAAGCAGCTTATTTCTTCTGCTGAGGATGTGCTGTTTACTACATTCACAAAGGAACTTGCAGATAAAATTACGATATCGCCCCGTTATATCAGCGAAAAGGCGGAGCAAATTAACACCGCGCTGTGGAGTATCGTAAAATATTTCTTTGAGCAGTACAACGAGGCTCACGAGGATTGTACCTATGTGATTGACGATGATGAGAAAACGGTAACTGCAACCAATTATGAGAAATTACCGATGCTGTTCTATTATTGGACAGGCAGTCGTAACAAGCCATATCAAAGCCTGAAATCCTACGGCATGGCAAAGGATTTCAAACCGCACCACGGCAGGATTACACTGACAAGTATTATCGGACGCGGAATTATTCACGAACTGGAGTGTTCCGAGTGTGGAGCTTTGAAAGTGGAGAGTGGAGTCTATGAACCGTGCGAAATCGGTTTGTACAGCATCAATCTTTCCTCTGCCGCTAATAGAACATCTGCCGATATTCCTGTACTGGTCGGCAAAACGCAGTCCGGCAAACTGCTTACGGAAGAACAATGTAAAGCCATTCTGAAACTCTCGGCAAAGAGCTATAGCGAGGAAGGGCGCAAAAATCCGCATTGGCTGAAAAGCAGCAGCAAACCGCACGAGCTTGACCGTCATGTCAAAGTCGATGATTTGATCGCCCGACAATCGGAAAAGCTCTCTCAATCACAGGCGGAAGAAATCGCTCAAATGAAGCTCCGGGCAAAGGCAAAGAAAACTGCTCTCACCCATGATTTGGGTGAGCTTGACAGACAGATAAAAGCGGCAGAAGTCGAGCGGGAAACGATTACAAACGACCGCTTAAAGCTACTCGCATTAGATAGAAAAATAAATCTTCTCCGACAGGAGTATATGAAAAAGCAGGAAAATCAGTTCTTTGATGCCATGCGTTTGGATTTGGAGTTAGAGGAACAGATTAAACAATTTACAGAAAAAGAAAAGCTGACCGCAAGGATCACAAGAGAATTTGTATTGAAAGTTGAGGGATCTCTGTGAATAATAATATACTTTTTAGTTTTTGGAATTATCAAATTCTGAGTTTGAGTTTCCTATATACAGAAAATCGCCCGATAATAACTCCAAACTTGGCGAAATATATAGATACAAGTTGCCTACATCTGCACGAACTGATTGGGATACATATGATGTTTCCTTTAGGGAGATTGATGAGACCACTATGTTTACAGCAAAATCCACTGATAATATAAATATGACAAAAAAGTGGCTTATGAGCATTCTGTCTGAAAAAGCTACTGCTACTTTTGGTGAATCTGAATTTTATGTTGGAAACCATTTTGTGCCAAACATATCATTTGTAATTTCATCTCATAAAGAAGGACAATGTCTAATTCAGCTTGAACCCTACTATTTGGAAATAAATAATAGTTTTGGATTCCTTGTAGATTATAAGTTTAAGCCTTTTCATGGTTACGAGAAAACACGTCAGGAAAAGATACTAAGCTTGTCACTATCTTCAGATGGAAGTAAAAACAAAAATTATTATTCTGATAAATTGAGATATTTAAAAAGTTTTATTGATAATTTTGTACCACGGCTATTTCCTCTTAAAATAAACGAACTTACCCTTGATATAAAGCGAACATTATTAGAGTTATCTCCTTTTCAATTAAGTGAGAAAACATATATGTTCCAAAATGGAGAAAGTAAAATACAGTTTCAAGGCATAAAAGAATATAAGCCTTTGAATAACAGTATCGGATTACCACACTATGTTTTTGTATACTATATCAGAAATCGGCAAGGAACGCATTCGCCGTGCCGGTGCAAAAATTCTCACCGAAGTGGGAGAACAGAACAAGCAAATTCAAATCGGCGAAGAAGAAAAAACTCTGCCTGATGTAGGGTTCAAAGTTTTTAAGCTGGATACTTCCAACCTGAAAACATGGGACAGCACACCTGTGACAGAGGACGATATGCAAATTCTGCTTGACCGCATGAACGGCATGATCCACCGTGTTAAACCCGACCGTTCTGATATAGACATGGTTTATGAAATTATGCTCAAATTGGGCGTTCCGCTGACATACAGCGCGGGAAAAATTGATGTGAACGGCAAGACCGCTTATACTGTCGGCGAAGATTGCCTGTTGCTCATCTTCCTTGCGGATGATGTTCACCCAGAGGATGTAGAAGTAATGGCAGAATACGCCCCCGCAAAGCTCGTCATCGCCCGCGACAGTTTCAAAGACGATACCGCCATGGCAAACGCACACTATATTTTGCGGGATCGCGGAATTGAACTTAAATTAGTATGAGGAGAGTATCAAAATGAAAGCTGCAAGAATGGATATTAGTAATATAGATATGTCTACACCTTTTACCAAAATGGTTGATGAGGACATTCAAAAATGTGAAGCCTTACTCAACGATTCTTATAATGAAGCAGAATGGAAAAGACTTCATATTGAACTTACCGCAAAATATGCTTCTCACCTTGCGGATATTGGGTCGGATATGTATGAATTCTTTTTTAAAGGAAACTTTTTTGATGTGGATTCAATGGGCGAAAATGCTTTGCGTCATAATCTTTTTGTGTTGAAAAATAAGTTAACTGCATTTAAAAATTTTGGGTATAGAAGTAAAATACATACTACAAGCGGAAATGGCATTGAAATTCAAAACAATTTGACTGCCACACAAACACAGACAATAAATATCACATTTGAGGATGTTAGACGGCAGATCGAGGAAATGACAGGCTTGTCAGAAGGCGAAACACAAGAGACGTTGACTAAAATCGATGAGATTAAAGCAATAGTTGAGTTGAAAGAGCCTAAAAAAACTAAATGGCAAAAAATTAAACCAATACTCACATGGCTTGCGGATAAAAGCGTAGATGTGGGAATTGCGTTGCTACCGTTAATTATGAAGATAGGCGGCTGATTTATGAAACTCAAATTTAAAAATCAAGACTTTCAAACCGATGCGGTAAACGCCGTTGTGGATCTGTTCGCCGGACAGGAAAAAACACGCAGCACCTTTTCGGTGGTGGAAGAAAAACAGCTTTCTCTGATGAATGATTTGGGAATTGGAAACGCGCTGTACATAGACGAGAAAGCAATATCCGATAATATGCACGCCGTTCAGAAGCAAAATAAATTACCTATGACCGAGTTGCGCGCCGCCGAAGGTAATGGGGGTGTAGCGTCACGCTACCAATTCTGTATCGAGATGGAAACCGGTACCGGTAAGACATATGTGTACACAAAAACCATTTTTGAACTGAACCGCAAATACGGATTCACAAAATTCATCATCGTTGTGCCGTCCGTTGCCATTCGAGAGGGCGTATACAAATCCTTTGAGATTACAAAGGAGCATTTTGGGCTGCAATATGATAACGTCCCATGCCGATATTTTATCTATAATTCTGCAAAATTATCCGATGTGCGGCAGTTTGCCACAAGCGCCAATATTGAAATTATGATCATCAATATTGACGCATTCAAAAAGGCGGAGAATATCATCAATCAGGCGCAGGACAAGCTCAATGGCGAAACCGCTATGCGATATATCCAGGACACAAATCCGATTGTCATCATCGATGAGCCGCAAAGCGTTGACAATACGGCTAAAGCGAAAGAAGCGATTGCTTCACTGAATCCTCTATGCGTACTGCGCTATTCTGCAACGCACAGAGAGAAAATTAATCTGCTTTATCGTTTGACGCCTGTGGACGCTTATCAAATGGGACTTGTCAAGCAGATTTCCGTTTCCTCCAATCAGGTATCCGGGGGATTCAATCAGCCGTATGTGCGGTTAGTGTCCGTATCAAACGATAAGGGATTCCGGGCGAAAATAGAAATGGATGTGAGAGGCAAGGACGGTACGGTGTCCCGTAAAACGGTCACAGTTAAACCGGGAGACGACTTATTCCTGCTTTCCGGTGAGCGTGAGCTTTATGAGGGGTATTCTATTGCCGGAATTGACTGTACACCGGAATACGAACATATTGAATTTGGTAATACCGAGGAAGTCGCACTGGGAAAAGCGATCGGTGATATCGATGGGAACATCGTCAAGAGGGCGCAGATTCGCCGCACCATTGAAGCGCATTTGGATAAGGAATTACGGTACACTGACAAGGGAATCAAAGTGCTGTCGCTGTTCTTTATCGATAAGGTGGACAAGTACCGCCATGAGAACGGCACCACCGGAGTTTATGCGCAAATGTTTGAAGAATGCTATCTTGAATTGATTGCTAAGCCGAAATATGCGCCGATCCGGGAACGGTTTACAGCCGATGTTTCCAAAGTACATAATGGCTATTTCTCTCAGGACAAAAAAGGCCGCCTGAAAGATACCAAGGGCGATACGCTGGCAGACGATGACACCTATAACACCATTATGCGCGATAAGGAATGGTTGCTCAGCTTTGAATGCCCGCTGCGGTTTATTTTCTCTCATTCGGCGCTCAAAGAAGGCTGGGATAATCCCAATGTGTTCCAAGTCTGCACGCTGATTGATCAGAAATCCACCTTTACCTGCCGTCAAAAGGTCGGACGCGGTTTGCGCTTGTGCGTCAATCAGGATGGAGAGCGGATTGAGGACAAGAATATCAATATTCTGCATGTAATGGCAAACGAGAGCTTTGCAGAGTTTGCTGATACACTGCAAAAGGAAATTGAGGATGAAACGGGCGTAAAATTCGGTGTATTGCAGCTGGATTTGTTTGCCGGAATGGTTTATGAGGACAAACACGAGATTGAACGAACGATAACGTCGGAACAGGTGCAGCAGATTATATCTACGGTTGAAACAGTTATGCCGAATGCGGAAAATGAACCTTCTGTTGCTGATGTGCGCCGGGCGCTTGCGGAACATCAAGTAGAGTTTGCGGCAGAGCTTGCACCCGTATTACCTAAAGTACAGGAGATATTAGAAAAAAGCGAACCGAAAGAGCTTGTGAGTGTTGAATCCCTGTCGAATGTTTCTTATATTGAAACCGTGACCGAAGAAAAAGAGGTTACTTACGAAGACGCGCAGGAACTGATGGCGCATTTTGAGAGTAAAGGCTATATCACGAGTTCCGGTAAAATGAAAGACACGATGAAAAACGCCCTCAAAAACGGGACGCTGGATCTGCCTGAAAAGTACGAAGCGGCAAGACAGCGTTTTGAGAGCATTATTACAAATGCTGACCGCAAACCGCCTGTGCGCGACGCTTCAAGGGATGTCGTTGTACGCATTAACAAACAGGTTATGATATCGCCGGAGTTTTTAGAGCTGTGGAGTAAAATCAAACAAAAAACAGCGTACCGTGTTTCTATTGATACGGATATGTTGATTGAAAACTCTGTCAAAGCACTGAAGGACATGCCTGCCATTCCCAAGACGCGGCTTGTCTCACAAACAGCGGATATTCATATTGAGAATGCGGGCATCTCGCATACGGAGCGTGAAATGCGGACAGTGGATATAGCGGATTCCTATCAGTCATTGCCCGATCTGATTACCGCAATCAGTGACGAAACACTGCTCACGCCTGCAACTGTGAATGAAATCCTGGTCCGAAGCGGGCGACTGGGCGATTTTCTGAATAACCCCGAAACATTTTTGGAGAGAGCTACGGAAATTATTAAAAACAATCGTCATGCGCTGGCAATCGACGGCATCAGCTATATCAAACTGGACGGACAGGAGTATTACGCTCAGGAAATATTTGATACCGAGGAATTTATTGCAAATCTTGACCGCAATGCCGTTAAGGTGGATCACAGTGTATATGACTATATCGTTTATGACAGCAGCTCTATCGAGCGTCCCTTCGCTGTGGCGCTTGATAACGATCCTGATGTAAAGATGTTTTTCAAAATTCCCGACCGATTCAAAATCGAAACACCGATTGGAACCTATAACCCCGACTGGGCGGTGTATTTGACCAAGAACGGCGAGGAAAAACTGTACTTTGTTTTGGAAACCAAAGGTAGCACCAGCTTTATGGATCTGCGAACACGCGAACAGCTGAAAATACACTGTGGCAAAAAGCACTTTGAGGCTTTGGACAATGGAATTGAATTGCAGGTTGCCACGGACTGGAATGAATTAAAGTCTACGTTGTGATAAAAGAGGATTGTTAATGAAAGATAAATTCAGTGTGCTAAAAGAATACTTTGGGCACGATTCTTACCGTGCGGGACAGGAGCAAATAGTGGATTCTCTTCTTTCAGGTAAGGATGTTCTTTGCATTATGCCGACGGGAGCGGGAAAATCTGTTTGTTACCAAGTTCCGGCATTGATATTTGATGGTGTAACTATTGTTGTTTCGCCGTTGATATCTCTAATGAAGGATCAAGTCGGATCCCTTGTTCAGTCTGGCGTTGCAGCCGCCTATATCAACAGCTCCTTGTCACCCAATCAATACGCAAAGGTTCTTAAGAACACAGTTGCCGGAAAATATAAAATCATATATGTAGCCCCTGAGCGTCTTGCAACACCTGAATTTTTAGATGTATGCGAAAAAGTTAATATTTCCTTGATTGCGGTAGATGAGGCTCACTGTGTATCACAATGGGGGCAGGACTTCAGACCGAGTTATCTAAAAATCACCGAATTTATTTCCTCTCTTTCACGCCGCCCGATAGTCGGAGCATTTACAGCAACCGCTACTGATGAAGTAAAGGCGGATATAGCAAGAATATTGCAGCTTCATAATCCATTTATGATCACTACAGGTTTTGACCGCCCGAATTTATTCTTCGGTGTCGAGAAACCGAATTCAAAACCGATCAAACTTCTTGAGTTGGTGCAGGAACGATCCGGTAGATCCGGGATCATATATTGCGCTACAAGAAAGACAGTTGAAGATGTGTACCTTCTGCTGCTGGACAACGGATTTTCTGCAACGAGATATCATGCCGGATTATCAGAAGATGAGCGCAGAATCAATCAGGATGATTTTGTCTATGACCGCAAACCGATTATGGTAGCTACTAATGCTTTCGGTATGGGTATAGATAAATCTAATGTGGCTTTCGTCATTCATTATAATATGCCGAAAAATATTGAGAGCTATTATCAGGAAGCTGGAAGAGCCGGGCGTGACGGAGAAAATGCCGATTGTATATTGCTGTATGCTCCACAGGATGTTCGGACAAATCAATTCTTAATTGAAAATACTGAGCCAAATCCAAATCTGACTGAAGACGAACAGCGTATCGTTCGCAAACGCGATTTGGATCGACTGAAATACATGACATTTTACAGTACAACAAGTGATTGCTTGCGCCATTATATGCTTAAATATTTTGGAGAAAAAAGCAGCACATACTGCGGGAATTGTTCTCATTGTTTATCTAATTTTGAGACTGTGGACATTACTATAGATGCTCAAAAGATATTATCCTGTATAGCAAAGACCGGACAGCGTTTCGGCAAAAAAATGATAATTGATATATTGCGTGGAAGCAAAAATGCGCGGTTGTTATCGTTAGGTCTGGATAAGCAGTCGACATACGGACTTATGTCAGATCAAACTGAAAAGCGTGTTCGAGATATAGTTGATTACCTTGATGAAAAAGGCTATATTATTGTGCATGGCTCAGAATATCCGGTTTTGAAACTGACTTCGGCAAGTCATAATGTTTTGCACAGTAACATTTCTTTGCTGATGAAGATTGTAAAGCAACAGGAGAAAAAGTCAGTAGATGCAGGCAATAATTTCAACTCAACTATGTTAGATGCTCTCAAACAACTGAGAAAAAAGATTGCCGCAAAACAAAATGTGCCTGCATATATCGTCTTTTCGGACGCTACGCTTATGGATATGTGCAAAAAATGTCCTCATACCCCAGATGAATTCCTAGGAGTCTCAGGTGTAGGCAAAGCAAAGCTTGATAAATATGGCAAGGAATTTATTGATGTCATTGTCGGGTTTGATAGTGAAAATGACAATTAACATTCTAAAATATAGAATGAAAATGTATGCTGGGAGTAATTAAAAACTATGACAGAAATTAAATATTGTTCGCTTCTTCAACAAGCGTATAAAAAGTTAAAGTCAAGTGTTTTTTTTGATAAAACACAATTGATCCTTCGTGATAAAATTGTAGAATACGAAGTTTCTTCTGAATTTGACTCTCAATTTGAAAAATTATCGAAACGAATGGAGTCAGAAGATTGGGAGGATATCATAAATTCTATTGGTTTTATATCATATCCTAAATCTATTAAGAATCAATCAAAAAAAGGATTTATCTCAAACTGGAATAACAATGTTGCTGAAGTAAATAAACTACAGTATTTTTTGGATATGAATGTTGAAGGGTATATTTTAGGGATAGTATGGTTACTAGTTGTAGGAAATAAGATAGATGACAAAATTTATGAACATTCATACGGTAACCGTATTCGCAAAAATTTGCTCGACGATAAAGGTCAATCCACATATTCTCCTTATTTATTTGAACCATATTTTCAACAGTATGAAAATTGGAGGGATACGGCATTAAACTATGCACAAAAATCTTTGAATAAAAATCAAGATGTTGTTATACTTATGCTTGACTTCCAAAGGTTTTTCTATCAAGTCGATATTAGTCAAAAGGAATTGACCTATTTTGTCGATGCTATTATAAATGATGAGGACTGTCAACTCAATGATGAATATAAAGAACTTGCTATCAGATTGACGCGGTTTATTTGGAATGTAATCGAAAGATATAGTAACACACTTCGAAAAGAGTGTCCAAATCTTATTGAGAACCGTAATGTTTTGCCAATAGGTTTTTATCCTTCCAATGTATTGTCAAACTTCGCATTGAGTAAATTCGATGATGCTTTAATCAATGGATGGAACCCTATATATTATGGCAGATATGTTGATGATATAATTATCGTTGAAAAGGTAGAGAAAAACAGTTATATATACAAAGAAGCCAAAGCTGGGAAATTAACTGCTGATGAAGTTATACAGCATTATCTCACAAACTGTAATGCGTGGCAGAAAAAGGATTGCTGTTGTAAAGATAACATGAATAACGGCTTATTATTAATTCCTGAAAAGTCTACTGATGAAACAAATGAGGAAAAATCAAATTCGGATGATAGTAAGGAAATCATTTATACTGTGAATCCGACATATAATCAATTTGTGAAGTCAAAAATTCTTGTACAGCAAGAAAAAGTTAAAATCTTCTATTTTAATTCAGCACAATCGGACGCCCTTCTTTCATGCTTTAAAGAAAAACTTTATAAAAACAAGAGTGAATTTCGCTTTTTACCAGAAGATGAGGCAGTATTTCAAAATGATGACTATACTGAAATTTTCAGCTTGAATGAAAAGGATGGTCCAAACAAGCTCAGAGGTGTTGATAATATTGCTATCGATAAATTCAGGCTTTCTAAATATTTGGGTAAATATATGCGAGTTAGTGGATTGATACACGATAAGCTGGAAAAGCAATTTGATGCGGATATTGAAAAAATATTTACTAATCAGGTAACGATTGAAAACTACTTGGTTTGGGAAAAGGTTTTAGAAATCTTAATAATTAATGATAAATTTGACACTTATCTAAAGTTTGTAAAACATATAATGCATGCAATTAATAAAATAAATATTGTAGATACAGAGGGCAATTTAAGAAAATTACATAGCACTCTATACAAAATACTTGCATCTTGTATTTACCGTACCCTATCACTTTCTTGGGGTAAAGAATCAGAGAGAGTACAACAAAAGATTGAAGAATTATCATCAGATGTATTTGGTGTTGAATTTAGTGAACTAAAAATACATCACATGAAGAAATCATATTGTAAAACACGTATGTGCGATAAATACGCAATGCCGGTACTTATCGACGGATTCCTTGATGGTAATAATGATACTATATTTGACGATCAATCTTTAAACTGTACGAATTTTGAAACTATTAAGAATTCAAACTATATTTTTGATTATTTTGATGATTACAATCGAGATTATATGTTCTATCCATATCTGATCACAATGAATGACTTGACGATCTATGGCATTTTGAAGAAGCTTAAATATCAGAACGGAGACCTTAACGACAAAGATATAAAAGATTATAAGAAAAGATATCTCGAACTAAACTATTGTAATTATTCAGATGATAGCAGCATCAATAAGATTGTGAAAGCTAAGTCAATTAATTTGACTGGAAAGAAAGCTGTGGCGATTAAAGTTGAAAGCAAGAAATTAGACAATATAAAAATCGCTATAGCAAATACTGTTTTGCGAGAATCAGACTTTGAAAAGGTGCTGAATGATTGCCCAAATCGAACTTATCAAAGATATAAGCAGCTTACAGAAACCGTTAACGAGGCAATCCGGTGTAAGGCTGATATGTTGGTTTTACCGGAGGGGTATCTGCCGTTTGAATGGCTTCCAATTTTGGCAAGGACATGTGCAAAGAATCAAATAGCAATTGTTACTGGAATTGAGCATTTGAAATTTAAATCAAATGATGATACTACAAATCCATCAATAAATAATCTAACAGCAGTTGTTTTGCCTTTCGTTGAGGATGATTATAAATTCAGTTATATTCATTTTCACAAAAAAGTGTATATTGCTCCTCATGAAAAAGAAAAAATTGAGAGTTATGGATGCAAAGTCAGAGAAGGAGAAGGCTACGAATTGTATGATTGGAATAACTTCTGGTTTTCTGTATATTGCTGCTACGAGTTGTCATCTATATCTGATAGATCAATATTTCAATCATATATAGATGCACTGATTGCTGTAGAATGGAATAAAGATACCAATTATTATAGTAATATTGTTGAATCGCTATCACGGGATTTACATTGTTTTTGTATACAGGTTAATACCTCTGAATTTGGTGACAGTAGAATTACAAGACCATCTAAAACTGAGGAACGAGATATACTAAAAGTAAAGGGTGGAAGAAATTCTGCTGTATTAATTGATACTATCGACATTTCTGGGCTAAGAGAATTTCAAATCAAAGGTAATGTGCTACAGGCTAAGTCTCCTGATTCAAGGTATTATAAACAAACTCCTCCGACTTTTGATTCTAATATTGCAAAGCAAAAACAACAATGTGCATTATGGAATGAATTTGATTCTAAGGCATAAAACCTCTGGACGTCCACTCGCCTTTGTGGTACTGTTGTGTACTGCAAGGGAGGTGCGGATATGGCACAGATAAGCATTGCTGAAATTTACAGCGGAGAAAAATATGATGTGATGAGCGCGGCGGTGGCAGAGTATCTGAAAGACGGGCGGCCGGCAGAGTACGATGAACGGACTTGGATCGATATGCTGCTGGTAAAGCACACGTTGATCGCAGCAGACAAAATGAAAATTGAGGGCGACACAGTGTCGGGTATGACCGATAATGTGTCGCCCTCTTCTTATGTGGGGTGGGACGATGACAACACTTGAAGATTTATATTACGGCAACATCATTCCTCACGAACGCAGCATGAAATATTTGAAAAGCTCAAGAATTGTGAATCGGAGCTGCATGGGATGAATGAGCTTGAATCGTTCATCAGCGGTTT